>Ga0256405_10001758_pt1 | contig 55927 bp, 51 predicted proteins | sample RumenRJG_02DNA_FD_189096 | JGI IMG/M metagenome (GOLD analysis project Ga0256405, IMG submission 189096) | Bovine rumen microbial communities from Lethbridge, Alberta, Canada - RJG_02 | ecosystem: Host-associated > Mammals > Digestive system > Stomach > Rumen | place: Canada: Alberta... | reverse complement strand
CACATATCTTTGTGACACCCGTGTAAGCATAGAGGATCTCAACGAGGAGCTGAAGATTAAGCTTCCTCACGAGGATTATGACACTCTGGGCGGCTTTGTTTTCGACCTTTTCGACAAGATTCCGGTAAAATTCGAGAAGAAAGAATATAAGGGGATGACATTCATCATCCAGGATGTTGAAGGAAATAAGATTAAATCTGTAAAAATAGAGTTGGAAAAATGTTAAGACAAGTTGCTGCTTTTTCACCAGGACACCTCACCGGCTTATTCTATATGCAGGACACCAGCAGGGATCCGCTTCTGGCAGGTTCTCTAGGTGCCGGTTTTTCTATTCTCAAGGGAGTGACCACAGTAATAGAGGTCAAGAAAAGCTTTGATGAATGCTCAGTCACATTGAATGACAGGCCAAATGATGCTCCTGTAAGCCATCTGGTACGGGACCTTTTCTTCAAGGAGCTGGGAGAAAAGCCTATTCCCATTGATATAAAACATATTATTGAAACCCCGGAGGGGGCAGGTTTCGGCACCAGCGGTGGTGGGGCCCTGAGCCTGGTTCTGGCTCTGAACCATCTGTACGGCGAGCCTTTCAACACTATAAAGGCTGCCCAGATTGCCCATGTGGCAGAGGTAAGGTGCAAGACAGGGCTTGGAACAGTAATGGGAGAGAGCTTCGGCGGCTTCCGTATCCTTACAAAGGCCGGTGCCCCTGGAATCGGCTCCACAATCTCAATCCCGTATGATAAGGATTTATATGCTCTGTGCGTTATGTTCGGACCACTCTCCACAAAATCAGCGCTGTCTGATCCTGATATAAGAGCCCGGATCATGAAGGCGGGAGAGAAGTACCACAGCCTTTTATGCAAGACTCCGGATATTCCTTCGTTCCTGAAGTATTCCAGAATGTTTGCAGAGGAAACTGCTCTTTATTCTGATAAGGTGAGGGCTGCTCTGGACACCTTTACAGCAGAGGGAATCAACGCCAGCATGCCTATGTTCGGCGAAGGTATATTCTCTATTCTGCATAAGCAGGAGCTGCCTGAGGTAATCAAGGTGGCCCAGAAGTTCTGCTCCGGATATCCGGAAGGCTCTGTCAATGTAATGGTATCAAGCATTGCCAAGCGCGGTGCCGGAATTGTAAGCGAAGACTGAGGAGGAAAGAATGGCATACGGAATCCATCCTTCTTTTGATATAATCGGTTCCGCCGGCAGCGAGCTGGCGGGAAAGCGCATCGTGCTCTGCATAACCGGCAGTGTTGCATGTGTCCGGTCCAGCGAGGTTGCAAGACTTCTGATGCGGCATGGTGCCACAGTTTATCCTGTCATGACCCGGAGCGCATGCCAGCTTGTCGGACCAGACCTTATAGAGTGGGCCTGCGGCTGCAAGCCGATCACTGAACTGACCGGGGCAGTGGAGCATGTTGCCTTGGCCGGAAATGTCAAAGATAAGGCCGACCTTATACTGGTATGTCCTTCCACCGCCAATACTATAGGCAAGATTGCAGGAGGAATTGACGACACACCTGTCACCACAGTTGTGACCACAGCCCTTGGGGAGAAGATTCCTGTTGTGATAGTGCCGGCCATGCACGAGCCTATGTACCGCCATCCATTTGTCCTTGAGAACATAAAGAAGCTTCAGAACGCCGGAATCACAGTCATGATGCCCAGAATTGAGGAAGGAAAGGCCAAGATACCAGAGAATGGAGATATTTACCAGACTGTATGCTCTGTCCTTGATTCCAGGGCTCTTCTGAAAGGAAAGAAGATTCTTATAACCGCAGGCCGTACCGTGGAATACATAGACCCAGTGCGGGTTATAACCAATAACAGCTCCGGCAAGATGGGCTTTGCAGTGGCCCAGGCAGCCAAGGATATGGGTGCGGATGTGACAGTAGTTTATGGGAAAGGCTCTGTGGAGCCTGATTCCAGCTTCAATGTCATCAGGGTGAATACTGCTGATGAGATGAAAGAAGCAGTGGAAAAAGAGCTTGCTGCAGGCAAATACGATATGATGTTTGCCTCCTCCGCAGTTGGAGACTGGAAGCCGGCTGTCATGAGCAGGGAGAAGATTTCCACCCGGAAGAACAAGAAGCTGACTCTTGAGCTTGTGCCCACAGTAAAGATCATAGACGGAATAAAGAAGAAGTTCCCCAAGGTGTTCCTGGTTGCATTCCGGGCCCTCCACGACTTAAGCGAGAAGGAGCTGCTTTCTGACAGCAAGCAGAGAATGAAGATTGCAGATGCAGACATGATTGCAGTGAATGATGTTTCCAAGCCGGGACAGGGCTTTGAGACCGATACAAATGCTATGCTGGCTGTGACAAAGGATGGAAAGGTGACCAAGCTTGGCTTTGCATCCAAGTATGATATTGCCAGAAAGCTGCTTTCAATAGCAGAGGAGAGAATATGCAGGCGCAGATAATAAACGGACTTGAGATCCGCAAGGCTATCCTTGAGGAGATCAAGGCAGAGACCGCAGAATATAAGGCAAAGACTGGTAAAGTTCCAGGACTTGTGACCATACTGGTGGGGGAGAACCCTGCCTCTGTATCCTATGTCACACTTAAAGTGAAGACTGCCTTGGAGATGGGCTTCAACGAGGTTCAGGTGAACCTGCCTGCCGACTGCTCCGAGAGAGAGCTTCTGGATACAGTGGAAAAATACAACATAGATCCCTCTATCCATGGAATCCTGGTGCAGCTGCCGCTGCCGAAGCACATAGATGAGAACAAGGTTATATATGCCATAGATCCGGACAAGGATGTGGACGGCTTCCATCCTGTCAACATAGGACGGCTCCTTTTAGGGGGCAAGCATACAAAGTTCCCGCCATGCACCCCGGCAGGCATTGTAGAGATGCTGGCCCGTACTGGAGTGGGAACCGAAGGGAAGGAGGTTGTAATTGTAGGCCGTTCCAACCTGGTGGGCAAGCCTCTTGCCAACATGCTTTGTGCCAAAGGAAAGAACGCCAATGCCACTGTAACTATATGCCACACCGGCACCCAGGATCTGGCTTCCCACTGCAGGCGGGCCGATATACTGGTGGCCGCTGCCGGCTGTCCAGGGCTTATAAAGCCTGAATGGGTCAAGCCCGGTGCCTGCGTAATAGATGTAGGAGTAAACCGTGTGGGAGAAAAGATTAGCGAGAAGACAGGAAAGAAGGTGGCAATCCTTAAGGGAGACACTGACTTTGATGCACTTCTGCCCATCGCCGGCTATATAACACCTGTTCCGGGTGGAGTGGGTCCTATGACCATAGCCATGCTTATGAAAAACACACTTAACGCATTCAAATACACAATGGAGAAATAAAATGGAATCAAAAGAAATCAGCGCAACCTACGAAGCAGCTCTTGAACGCAGTAAAAAAATTGAGGCTGATATACAGCTCCACCCGGAGCGATATAAAGTGCTTACCGGCGACCGGCCCACAGGCCGGCTCCACATAGGCCACTACTTCGGCTCTCTGCAGAACCGTGTAAGACTGCAGAACATGGGAGTGCCAACCTGCATCCTTATTGCAGACTACCAGGTCCTTACCGATCACGAGGCATTCTCTGAGATATCACAGAATACAAAGCAGCTTGTAATAGATTATCTGGCTGCTGGAATCAAGCCAAGCGACAAGGTCATAATCTATCCGCACAGCTATATCCCTGAGGCAAACCAGCTTATGCTGCCGTTCCTGACCCTTGTATCCAGCTCAGAACTGGAGCGGAACCCGACTGTCAAAGAGGAGATATCCAAGTCCGAGCTTGCCACTGTCAATGCTGGTATGCTTACATATCCTATACACCAGGCCTGCGATATTCTTTATTGCAAAGGTACTGTAGTGCCGGTAGGAAAGGACCAGCTGCCCCATATCGAGCTTACCCAGAAGATAGCCCGCCGGTTCAACAGGAAGTTCTGCAAGAATGCAGATCCTATTTTCCCGGAACCAAGTGCTCTCTTAAGCAAGACTCCAAGCATCCTGGGTCTGGACGGCAGCCAGAAGATGTCCAAAAGCCGCGGCAATGCCATAATGCTGTGCGCATCAGAAGATGAGACTGCGAACCTTATCAAGAAGGCAAAGACCGATGCCGAGCGGCATATCACCTACGATCCTGTGAACCGGCCTGAGGTTGCAAACCTTCTTATGCTTATATCCCTGTGCACCGACGAGGATCCTGCTGCAATAGCTGAGCGGATCGGTGACGGCGGCGGCGGACTTCTCAAGAAGACCCTTACCGAGGCCCTTAACGAGAAGCTGCGGCCTCTTAGAGCTGAGCGGGTGCGTCTTGAGGCTTCTCCTGACTATATCCGCAGTGTCCTCCTGGACGGTGTAAAGCGGGCCAGAGAGATGGCTGTTGCAACTCTTGATGAAGTCCGCCGTGCCATGAACATGGAGATATAATTTTAGCCACATGCTGAAAGCCAGGAAAGTTTTTCTTCTTTTTCTTTTATATTTCCTGTCTTTCTATGTCCAGGCTGAAGAAGAGAAGAAGCATTATGTGATTCCTGCAGCCGAGATGCTGATGGAGAGCGGGCTTCTTCTATGCTTCAATCGCTTTGTAACTCCCTGGAAAAACTATGGCCATGTGGGGTGGTCTGATATTGAGCACAACCTGACCAGCAGGTGGGTGTGGGATCAGGATGAGTACAACATAAACCAGATATGCCATCCGTACCAGGGAGCTTCTTATTTTACCACAGCCCGCTCTGCAGGACTTGATTTCTGGGAATCTGCGGCTTATGCCACTGTTTTCGGCAATATTCCCTGGGAGCTGTTCTGCGAGTGCGAGACACCTGCCATCAATGACTTAATCATTACTTCAGTGGGAGGTGCATCCTTAGGTGAGATGTTTCACCGTTTCTTTGCCGACAGCTGGCATACTGATTTCCGCTGGATGTCCTATTTTATAGCCCCCTTTGAAGGAATCAACTATCACATTTTTAAATGGGAGCCGGGGGTGATGCCTGACAGAACCGAGGAATTGGATACTGTCTTCTTTGCCGGTGCCTACATTAAAAGCTCCAGAGTTGACAGGATGCAGCAGGATCTGAGCAGATTTTATCACTTTATGTTCGGAATCGGTGTCAATGCTGTCTACGGAAAACCATACGGCCACGACACAAAAGCTCCCTTCGACAGCTTTGAGTTCCATCTGCAGGGGGGAATATCGGAAGATAAATATCTGGCCATTCTGTTCACCGACGGATATCTGTGGTCAAGGAAAGTCCATACAGGTCTGAACTCAGCCTCCACAATAGGGGTGAGCCTTCACTATAACTTTGTCTATTCCGATGTCATAAACTATTCGGACAACAGCCTTGGATTCACATTCAAGAGCAGGTTCTTCCTGCCTTATGATGCCTTGTTTGACTTCAAGGTGCACCTTAACTGGCTTATGCTGGGAGGGACCGAGTACTATAAGTTCATGAACGGCGATATTCCCAGCCCTGCTTCGGGAGAGGAGCGGAGGACCTATGACCTGTGCACCGGAGAGAACATAAAGCTGGCTATGACTTTAAGCCATGAGGGCTTCGGAAGATTGTCATTCTTCGGCATGTTCAGCGGCATGCACACTATTGATGATGCTGTTCCGGAGAATGGTTCTGACGGTTTCACATCAGTTATAATGATGGGGCTTTCTTATGAGCATAGGATGCTGCGTAACCTTTTTGCCGGTATTTCATACCAGTCATACTATAAAAAAGGGTTCTATGAGCATGCAGATGACCGCTTTGACACAAATCACTTTGTTTCCATTTTCTGCAAGCTTAAAGTGCGCTGATACAACTTGCTATTCTTCCTTATAAATAATATAATTTTTATATGATTGTTATATTTCAGGTCTCTATTGTCGCTCTGCTGGCAGTTATTACCTCATTTGTTGTCTTCATGCTTGATAAAAAGGGATTCTTCAATTCTTTCACTTACTTTAAGAGAGAGTTGTTCATAGGTATACTTTTCGGGATAATCTCCTGCATGGGCACTGAGTTCGGTGTTCCATTCGACGGTTTTATCCTCAATGCCCGTGATACTGCCCCTATATGTGCCGGACTTCTCTTCGGCGGTCCTGCCGGAATAATTGCCGGTATAATAGGTGGTGTGGAGCGCTGGTTTGCAGTCTATTGGGGAGCAGGGGAGTTCACCAGACTGGCCTGTGCCATCTCCACAATTCTCGCCGGAATTATTGCAGCCCTTTTCCGCAGATACCTGTTCGACAACAAGAAACCTACAGTATTTCCAGCCTTTGCAATTGGTGTCCTGGTGGAAACTCTCCATATTATCATGGTGTTCATCACCAATATGAATGATGTGGCAAGAGCTTTCACTGTAGTCAAGGTCTGTGCTGTTCCTCTTATAGCAATCAACTCAATATCAGTCCTTCTGGCCACTGCACTTATTTCTATACTTTCAGGAAAGAAGGAAACTCAGGATCTGTCAAAACTCAAGCCTATTTCCTATTCATTCCAGAAATGGCTTTTTGCTTGTGTCGTCATAATATTTGCCTCTACAACTCTTTTTTCCTGGAGGCTCCAGACCTATCTGAGCCATGGCGAGACCAGGAAGATTATTTCGGTGAACATAACAGATGTGCAGCAGGATATAAGCGATGCTTCCGATGCAAATATGCTTAAGATTGCCCATGAGGTGGCAGATCAGCTGGATGCAGTCCCTGAAATAGACATAAGTCTTCTTAAAGAATTATATCTTAAATACAATGTAGCCGAGATCGATATAATCGGTCCTGACGGAAAGATATCTGCCAGCACCAATACCAAATTCATAGGTTTTGACATGGGAAGCGGAAAGCAGTCGGCAGAATTCAATGTTCTTCTTGAAGGACAGAAAGAACTGGTTCAGGAATATCAGCCTATATCCTACGACCCCTCTATTTTCCGCAAGTATGCAGGAGTTGTCCTTGAAAGAGGCGGCTACATGCAGATAGGCTATGCGGCCGAGCAGTTCCAGCGCGATATTGACGAGCAGATCATCGGTATAACCAAGAACCGCCATGTGGGTGAGCATGGAAGCCTTATTATTGCTGACAAATATGGACTTATTGTTTCTGACAGGAAAAATTACCAGGGCAAGACTCTTGATGCAACAGGTTTCAAGATAGACTGGCATTCTGTTCCGGAGAACAGATTGTTCAGACAGATTGTTTATGACAAGCCCAGCTACTGTATGTATGTGATATCCGAGGGCTATTATATAATCGGCGTGCTTCCTGTGGAGGAGGCAATGAGGACAAGCGAAGTTGCAATCTATCTAACTGTGCTCTTGAGCATAATAATGTTCGGCATCCAGTTTGTGGCACTCTATGTCCTTGTAAAATATATTGTTGTAAAAAAGATACAGAAGGTTAATGACTCCCTGGCCCAGATTACAGGTGGAAACCTTAATGTGGTTGTCAATGTCCGCTCCAACAGCGAATTTGCCTCATTGTCTGATGACATCAACATGACTGTAGACACCCTTAAGCGGTATATTGCAGAAGCTGCCGCCAGGATAGACAAGGAGCTGGAGTTTGCCCGGATTATCCAGATGTCGGCGCTGCCCAATACATTCCCGCCATTCCCTGACCACAAGGAATTTGATATCTTTGCATCCATGAATGCGGCAAAGGAAGTTGGCGGTGATTTCTACGACTTCTACCTGGTGGATGAGAATAAGCTGGCATTTATCATAGCAGATGTGTCGGGCAAGGGAATTCCTGCAGCCATGTTCATGATGACCAGCAAGACCCTTATAAAGGGCCTTGCCACCGAGGGCAACGACATTGCAACAACTATAACTGCGGCCAACAGCAAGCTGTGCGAGAACAACGAGGCCAACATGTTCATAACTGCATTCATGGGCTGCCTGGACCTTAAGACAGGAAAGCTTGAGTATGTGAGCGCAGGCCATAACCCGCCTCTGATAAAGCATGGTGATGGAGGCTTCCAGTATCTGCCTAAGAGCAAGACCATAGTCCTGGCAGCCATGGATGGTTACCCGTACAAGGCCGAGGAGACGCAGCTTGAGCCCGGCGACATGATCTACCTCTATACTGATGGAGTTACCGAGGCCACAGACAGCAATAATGAGCTTTACGGTGAACCGCGCCTTAAGGATGCCCTTAACAATCAGAGCTGGAGCTCAATGGAAGAGCTTTGCAGGGGAATCAAGAAAGATGTGGATGCCTTTGTAGGGGATGCCCCTCAGTTTGACGATATAACAATGCTTGCAATCAGATGGCAGCCGAAATAACATCTTTGATGTCGCTGCACCCGGTAAGTATCATTATAAGACGGTCCATTCCAAGGGCAGTGCCGGAGCACTCAGGAAAATCTTTGAAAATATCAGGGTAGGAGGGGTCTACATCTACAGGAACCTGGGCCAAAGAATTCTTTGCGGCAGTTTCTGTTCTATAGTATTCTCTTACCTTTTCAGGATCTGTTTCCTCTGAATAGCAGTTTGCAATCTCTATGCCGTCTATATAGAGTTCCCAACGTTCATAGTATGGGCTGTTTCCTTTCTTTTTAGCTGTGCAGGGAATCTGGACCGGATAATCCTTGAGGACTGTTATTCCTTTGCCGCAGATTTCAGGTTCTGTCTTGGAAACAAACAGAAGATTGAATATCTCTTCCCATGTTGTATAGCTGTCTGTTATCTCATATCCTGCCTGGATTGCAGCCTTTCTCAGGGACTCAAACTCCTGGTGCTCCTCTATATTTATACCTGTAGTTTTTAAAAATGCACTTTGAATAGTCATTATATTTATAGGTATTTCAGCATATTTAGGTTGGAATTTTAAAAACAGATTTTTAAAAAGCTCTTTTGTCAATTCAAGGGAATAATTGTAATCAGCCTTGAGGGCATAGTACTCAAGCATGGTGAACTCTGGGCTGTGCTGGACACCATCCTGTTCGTTGTTGCGGAAACATCTGCATATCTGGAATATACTGCCGCTTCCCTGGGCAATAAGCTTTTTCATCCACAGCTCTGGGGATGGTAAAAGATAAAGGCTCCTGCTTTTCTTATATAGAGAAATCTGTTCAGTCCTGAATATCTCTATGTGGGCCTCGGGAATCACATGGGAAGCCAAAAGGGGAGTCTCAACCTGCAGAAATCCTTTCTCAATGAAAAAACCTCTCACAGCTTCGGTTATATCCGATCTTTTTCTTAATATGGAAAACTTTTCCCCACTGGTCATACTTTATTATACAAAATTTTCAAATCCTATGCTATAATACAAATATGGCAGAGACAAAAAATGCAAATATAAAGAAGAAGATCCTTGTTGTAGAGGATGATGAGGATATCAGAAACCTGGTTCTCTTCAATCTTGAGATGACCGGGGAATATGAGCTTCTTTCCTCTGATAACGGGGAGGATGCCCTTGTCCTTGCCCAGAAGCATATACCTGCTTTGGTAATTCTTGATGTCATGCTGCCAGGCATCGACGGCTTTGAAGTCTGCCGCCAGCTCAAGTCAAACAGCACCACCAGAAAGATTCCTATTGTCATGCTTACAGCCCGCTCCGACGATAATGATGTGGTGAAAGGGTTTGAGCTGGGGGTGGAGGATTATCTTAGAAAACCTTTCAGCAGCATGAAGATTCTTCTGGCCAGGGTAAGCAACATACTGCAGCGTCACGATATCGAATCCCCTAAGATAACCCTTGGGGAGCTGGAGCTCAATCCGCTTAACTTTTCTGTCATTGCCGCAGGGGTTGCGGTGGATCTTTCCTATTCTGAATTCAAGATTCTCCAGCTTCTGATGGAAAATCCGGGAGTTGCTTATACCCGGGAAGCTATTATGACTGTCATAAAGGCTGGTAAGAACAGCCCGGAGTATGAGGATGCGGCCAAGAAAAAGGCTTCTGCACTGAGATCTATAGATGTGCAGGTTCTTTCTTTGCGGAAAAAGCTGGGCAAGTGCGGAAAGTATATACAGACAGTCCGCAGCGCAGGATACAAGATTCAGACTGATCTATGAAGAAATATAAATCCTTTTTTGCAAAGATCTTCTCTATACAGTTGATAGCTCTTTTCCTTATCATATTTCTGTCTGCACTCCTTTCTTTGAGTGCTATTTCGGAAATTATCTATGACAAGACAGAGAAAGAGCTGGAGGATATGTGCCGCATTGTCAACAACTTGCTTCCCGACACAGGTATTGTGACTTTGAACGATATAGAGGCTATGAGCCTTTATGCTACTTCGGGAACCAGTGTGCGTCTTACTATAATCCAGTATTCCGGCAGTGTCCTGGCCGATTCCCAGAGCAACTACCGCAATATGAGGAACCACTTTGACAGGCCCGAGGTTATGGATGCATTTCTCAAGGATGTGGGGCACAGCGTCCGCTTAAGCGAGACTCTGGGAATAGAGATGGTATATGCCGCTATTGCAGTCCCCTCCAAAAGCTTTGTCATCCGCACTTCCATGCCTGTTACAGATGTGTACCGTTTCTTCAGCATAATGCGGAAAAGGCTTTTCCCATATTCTCTTCTTATTTTCTTTGCTTCTATGCTTTTCACCTTCCTGTTCACCAGCAGTATAAACTCAACCTTGAAGCTTATCAGGGGTGTTACCAAAAAATATGCGGCAGGGGATTTCTCGGCCAAGCTGCCGGCCCGTAGTGACGACCTCGGCGAGCTTACCGACGCCATCAATTCCATGGGCAGCCAGCTGGATAAGCGTATTGAGACCATAACTGCCCAGAGGGATGAGATCCAGGCCATAGTAAGCGGAATGATAAACCCGGTCATACTTATTGACGAAAAGATGAATATTCTGGAGATGAACCCCGCGGCTCTCCATCTTACCGGCAATACCGATGGATTCAAGGGAAAACCGATGGATAGCCTGATAAAAAACCAGGATGTCATCAATATAGCCGGCACAGCCCTGGCAAAGCAGGAATCTCAGGAGGCTGCAATCTGTCTTGATACAGAAAAGGGAATTTATTATTTCATCTATGCTTCCTATATAAATGGAACTGTTCTTATGGTCATGAATGATATTTCGGGAATGAAGCAGCTTGATGAGATGCGGAAAGAGTTCTCCATGAATGTTTCCCACGAGCTTAAGACTCCTGTAACTTCCATCATGGGATATGTGGATACCCTCATTGGCATCTACCATGATCATCCGGAGAACATAGGAAAATTCCTGGAGATCATAAAGAAGCAGTCCGAGCGCCTTGCAGGTATCATAGAGGATCTCCTTACCTTATCCAGAGCCGACAGCTCTTATATAAGGCTTGAGAAAGAGCGGATCCCGGCAAGGAATCTTATTGAACTGTGCATTGCAGAACATGCAGAGCAGGCAGCCCAGAAACATACTCAGATCAATGTTGATATGCCGGAGGATATAATGATTCTGGCTCACCCGGTTCTGGCCCAGCAGGCAATAGGGAATCTTCTGGACAATGCTGTCAAGTATTCCCAGAATAATGCCACAGTCATAATCCATGTAAGGCAGGAGGGTGAGTTCACCCAGATAGCGGTTGAGGACAACGGTCCCGGAATTGAAGAGAAAAATTTAGGCCATATCTTTGAAAAGTTCTACAGAGTGAATAAAGAGGTAAGCCGCAGCCTGGGAGGAACAGGTCTCGGTCTTTCCATAGTAAAGCAGGTAGCAATAACCCACGGCGGAAAAGTATCGGTGGAAAGCACTGTTGGCAAAGGCACTGTATTTACTATATACTTCCCTGTATGAAAAAGCTTTTTATAATTTTATTTTCTCTCTTAATTTCCATATTCACTATATATGCTGATATTGCCCCTGACACACTCCTTGAACCAGACAGTGCCATAACTCTTGGCAAGCTTCCCAATGGGCTTACATACTATATCCGCCCTAACAATTATCCCGAGAATCAGGTCTACCTTCGGCTTGCAGTCAAATCAGGTTCTGTGATGGAGGATGCTGACCAGCTCGGTCTGGCCCATTTCTTTGAGCATATGGCCTTCAACGGTACCGAAAAGTACCCGGAGAATCAGGTGGTGAACTTCCTGGAGAAGAACGGAATCCAGTTCGGCCCGGACATAAACGCTTACACAAGCTTTGACCGGACTGTATTCATGCTTAATATTCCTGCCGACAAGCCTCAGCTTATAGAGCAGTCTATAGAGATTCTTTCCCAATGGGCCGCCTATGCCAAACTGGAGAAGAAAGATATAGATGATGAGCGGGGAGTGGTAATAGAGGAATGGAGACGCAACCAGGGGGCAGAGGAAAGGCTGAGCAACTTTGTTCTTGAGAAGCTTCTGGAAGGCTCCCGGTTTGCAGAACGGAACCCCATCGGCAAGGTCGATATTCTTGAGAACTTTGGCAGAGATCAGCTGGTCAGATATTACAGGGAATGGTATACCCCGGACCGCATGGCTGTCATGGTTATAGGGGATATAGATTCAGAAGCTGTAAAAAGCCTGATAGAGAAATATTTTGCACCCCTCAGGAACAATCCTGACCAGCGTACAATTGATATGACAATTCCAATACCCGCCGGGACATCAGCAGGAATCAAGACAGATCCGGAGGCTACAGAAAACCAGTTTGACATGTATATCAAAGTCCCTTTCAGCCAGGCTCATACAGCTGGGGAATACCGGAACAATATAGTCAGAACACTGTTCTGCAACATGATTTCAGACCGTTTCGACCAGATCCGCCGCAGTCAGGACCCACCTTTTATGTCTGCAGCCGCAGGCTATTCAAACCTTTTCTCATCTGCCGGGTACTATAATCTGGGTGTCAACCTTAAAGATGATGGGGTAAAGGAAGGTATAGAGCGTGCCTGTGCCGAAATTGCCCGGGTTGCTCAGCATGGATTCACAGAGACTGAACTTGAGCGGGAAAAAGCCGAGCTGTTCTCTTTGGTGGAAACACTTTATAACGAACAGGACAAAAGTCATTCCTCCAGCCTTATAAATGAGTACACACGGAACTTTATGGAGGATGAGACTATCCCCGGCATTGCGGCAGAATATGAGCTTTACAGACAGTATATGCCTCAGATAAAGCTGGAAGAAGTGAACAGCTTTGTTCAGAACTTTCTAAAAAAAGATGGCCGGGTTCTGATTGCAATTGGAAAACCGGAATCTTTCGGATCTCTTTCGGAAAAAGAGCTCCAGAATATAGTAGACACAGCCTTATCATCCAGGCAGGAGCCCTATACTGATGTGTCCCTTCAGGAGAACCTGATAAAAGAGATGCCTGTTCCAGGAAAAGTTAAATCGGCCAGAACTGACAGAAAGACAGGGCTTGTCACAGTCAAGCTTTCCAACGGCGCCAAGATGCTTCTTTATCCAACAACATACAAAAACGACCAGATTCTTATCTCTGCCATAAGCGAGGGAGGCAGTTCCCTTGTACAAGACTCCCAGTGGGCATCGGCAGCAGTTTCCTGCGCACTGGTGCACAACAGCGGCCTGGGCACTTTCTCCAGAGTGGAACTGGACCAGATGCTCAAAGGTAAGAATGTGTCAGTAAACCCGTTCATAGAGACCTATTCCGAAGGCTTTACCGGCAGTTCAACCAAGAAAGACTTGGAGACAGCTTTCCAGCTTATCTATTTATATTTTACAGCTCCACGCTTCGATCAGGAGGCTTATGACTCATACATGACACGGCTTGAGACAGCTGTGAAAAATCAGGAGGCATCACCTGACACCGCATTTGTAAAAGCTCTCAAGGATATAATCACCCAACACCATCCCAGAGGCCGGATCATGGATATGGAAGTCTATGACGAGATAACTTTCCAGGATGCCCGGGATGTATTCAGACAACGGTTTGCTGATCCGGGTGATTTCACCTTTGTACTTGTGGGAAACATAGATATCGAGGCTGCCAAAAAGTATGCAGAGGCCTATATTGCATCCATTCCTTCAAAGGGAATAAAGGAAAAATGGAAAGATGTAGGTTTGAGGATTCCTGAGAAAGGGGAGACTGCATCGGTCTACAAAGGATCTGATTTCCGCAGCCAGATCATCACCATAATGAAAGGGAATTTCCATTATAATGAGAAGGAGAACCTCTACATCGACGCAATTTCGTATTTCCTGAACCTGCGTCTTCTGGAAGTCATCCGGGAAAAACTGGGGGGCACATATACTATAAGTGCCTATCCATCCACCACATCCATGCCGCTGCAGCAGTACATGATCAATATTATTTACAGCTGTTCTCCTCTCAGGGTTGAGGAACTTATGGCCGCAGTCAATACCGAGATTGCTGAATTCAAGAAGGAAATTCCCCAGGAGTATCTGGATAAATATAAAGCTGCCAGACTTACCGAGTACAACAAGGAGATCAAGGAGAATTCCTGGTATCTTTCCCAGCTTACTGACTGCGCCTTCTATAAGCAGCGCTATACTGAAAAAAATGACTTTGCCAAAAAACTGGACAAACTTACTGTGAAGACCCTCAGGAAGAAGGCAGCCAAGTACTTTGATACCGATAATTCAATCAATGTGATTCTTTATCCGGAACAGTAAAAACATCTTATTGCGCAATATCATAATATTATTTATAATATAGTATTATGAATCTTGAAGTGTTTATTCTTGGCTGCGGTGGTATGATGCCACTTCCAAGACGTCATCTTACATCTGTCCTTCTCAGGCGCGAAGGGGATCTGCTCCTCTTTGACTGCGGCGAGGCGACTCAGATTTCATTGAAAAAACTCAATCTCAAGTGGAAGAATATCTCCACCATATTCATATCTCATACCCATGCCGACCATGTGACAGGTCTGCCTGGAATACTTATGCTGTCCTCACAGGTTGACAGAACCGAGCCTCTATATATTATCGGGCCTCCGAAAATCAAGGAATTTGTCGATACCAGCATCAAGGTGCTGGATATGTATATAAATTATGAAATCATTGTCAAGGAGATAACTGAACCCGGTGTGGTGATGGAGGGGGAGAACTTTAAGGTTGAGGCATTCCAGCTGGAACATACAAAGCCATGCTACGGCTATAAGCTTACAGAGAATCCAAGACCAGGAATCTTCCATCCGGAGAAGGCAAAGGAGCTGGGGATCCCAATGGGAGCCCAGTGGTCAGAACTGCAGCACGGGCAGACCATCATACTGCCGGATGGCAGGAATGTGACACCTGACATGGTGCTTGGAGAACCGAGAAAAGGGAGAAAATTCTCCTTTGTCACCGACACTCTGGCCCTTCCTTCAATTGCCGGAGAGGTCAGGGATTCAGATCTTTTCATCTGCGAGGGAATGTTCGAGGATGAGCTGGCCGAAAGCGCCCATGAGAAAAAGCATATGACTGCTGTTGAGGCTGCCGGTATTGCAAAGAGTGCAGGTGGAATAAAGAAAATGGGGCTTATTCATTACAGCCCGAGGTATACAGATAAGGAGCTGTCAATCCTGCTGGAGCAGGCTCAAGGTGTGTTTCCCGACACATTCCTGACCAGGGATGGACAGACAATCCTTTTGAAATATGAGGATTAAATTTGGGAGACTAGGATGATTAAAGTCGAAAACATTGACAAGATCTATGGCAGATTCAAAGCGGTGGACAATGTCTCCTTCCATATCGGGAAGGGAGAGATTGTAGGACTCCTGGGGCCAAATGGCGCAGGAAAGACCACCATAATGAAGATTCTTACCGGATATCACTATCCGACCCATGGTACTGCCATACTGAACGGTTACAGCATCTATGATGACCTTCTGAAGGTAAAGGAATCCACAGGATACCTGCCTGAGATGGCACCACTCTATGATGACCTTACTGTAATTGAATATCTGGATTTCATGGCAGATATCCGCAAGATTCCTAAAAACAGGAAAAAAGCTGAGATTGACCGGGTTATACAGGAATGCGGTCTCGGCCCGGTGGTTTATCGCGGCATTAGCAAGCTTTCCAAGGGGTACCGGCAGAGAACAGGACTGGCACAGGCTATCATCCATTCCCCCGACATCCTTATTCTGGACGAGCCTACTACAGGTCTTGACCCTAACCAGATCATCGAGATCCGTAAGCTTATATGCGATATCGGCCGGGAGAAGACAGTTATTCTCTCCACCCATATCCTGCAGGAGGTGGAGGCAGTCTGCAACCGTGTGCTTATCCTCAACCACGGCAGGATCGTGGCAGAAGGCAGCCCTGACACCATAAGAGATCAGGTGCAGAAGGATGAGCGCTTCACAGTTGAGGTGGAAGGTGCAGTGGATACCCAGACACTCAAGGCTCTTGAGCCAATATCGGAAATCCTTTCCACCGAAGCTCAGGCTGGAAAGACAGTGATAAAGATATCTGCCCAGAAGGGTATTGATGCCGGAGCCCAGATATTCGACTGGGCTGTAAAGAACGGTTACAGGCTCTCTGCACTTGTTCCAGAGCAGATAAGCCTGGAAGATATCTTCAGAAAGCTTACAAATCAGACAGAGGTGTAATATGAATATAAAAGGACTTATCAAAAAAGAGCTTAAAGCATATTTCAACTCTCCTATGGCATACCTTGTTGTCCTGTTCTTTGTCCTTTCGCTCAACATCTTCTTTTTCTTCTTCGGGCAGTTCTTCGGAAAGGATACAGCAAGCATGCGGAGTTATTTCTCAATAATGCCGGTTCTCTTCATACTGATACTGCCAGCCATAAGCATGCGGAGCTGGGCAGAGGAGCGGAAGCTGAAGACCGACATGCTGCTTTTCACACTTCCATTGAGCGAATTCGAGATTGTAATGGGCAAATTCATCAGTGCGGTAATACTGCTGCTGCTTATGATTGTTCTCACTTTACCGGTTCCGATAATGCTTAATATGTTCGGAAACTTCGAACGGGGACAGATCATCGGAGAATATATAGGAACCTTCCTGCTGGGCCTTGCAGGGCTTTCAATAGGACAGTTCATATCCTCCAGGACCTCCAACCAGATCAGCGCCTACATCTTCAGTGTGGTGGCATTGCTGTTCATAACATTCATAGGGCAGATAACCATGGTCATCAATATTCCAAAATTCGTTGACAACCTGTTCAGCTATCTTTCCCTCTCTACTCACTTTGAATCATTTGAGAAAGGCATTTTCGACACCAGGGACTTCTCCTTCTTTGCCATAATCACCTGCCTTTTCATCTATCTGAACGTTAAAGTGATCAAACTTAACAAGTGAGGCTGCAGATATGAATAACAGAACAAAAGAATTGATTACAGCAGCTTTAGTATTTGTGGCTGCCATACTTCTGGCCATGAACACCACCCGGTATTTCGGCAGAATAGATATGACAGAGACAAAGGAATTCACCATCACCAATACAACAAAGGAATATATCAAGACAATTCCTGAGCAGGTTAACCTGACATATTTCATATCTGACAAGGTAAGAGCCATAGCTCCTGCCGCAGGGCAGATAGAGGATCTTCTTTTCGAGTATGCCGCCAACTCAAGAGGGCATATCTCGACCACATCGGTGGATCCTTCCAAGAATATTATGGAGGCCTATGCCAAGAAGATGGGTATAACAGCCCAGCAGGTTCAGATCTACGACCGCAACGAGCTGGCTTATTCCACTGTATTCTCAGGAATCCTTATCCAGTATCTGGACAGGACAATGGCTATTCCATTCATTCTTGACGCAAGCAACCTGGAGTATGAGCTTTCAAGCAAGATTCAAAAACTGGTTGAGAACACCACAACAAAGATAGGTCTTCTTTCCGGAGATGACCAGAATACCGTGGACTATTACTTCTCCTACCTTAACGAGACCATGAAGAACAGCGGAGAGGTCATTGTGGTGAAAAAGGGAGAGGCTGTGGATCCGGAGATCACCGTACTCTATGTCCTTGGCAACAAGGACTTTACCGACAGCGATATGAGGTATGTTGATGAGTACATCATGAACGGCGGCAAGGCAGTGTTTGCACTGGACGGCGTTGTTGTGGACATGGCCAACAACCTTAAAGCCTCCAAGCTTGAGGATAATCCTGCTCTTAATATGCTTAAGAAGTGGGGAATAACCATCAATAATGATATGGTGCTGGATAAATACTGCAAGAAGATAACCATGAGAGGACAGCTCCCTATGAACTATCCTATGTGGCTCAGTATCAACAGCAAGTTTGTAAACAAGGACAACCCGATTACTGCCGGTTTTGCCAGCCTGGATCTGATGTGGGCAAGCTCTGTGGACATCGCTCCGGTGCCAGGTCTTGACTATCAGGAGCTTTTCTCCAGTACCGATGAGTCATGGGTTTTAAGCGATTATATCACCGGAAACCCATATGAGGCATTCACCACCCAGAATCTGGTGCAGGAGAGCAAAGGAAGCCATCCCCTTGCATATGCTGTGACAGGTCAGTTCCCAAGTGCATTCTCTGACAAGGTAAGCAAGGAGACAAAGATCATTGTTGCAGGTGACTCCGATTTTCTCTCCAACCTGATTGAATACACCGAAAGTCCTGCAAACCTTATGTTTGCAGAGAATATGCTCCAGTGGCTGGACAATGACAGATTCATGAACATCAAGACCAGGAGCGTCAGGGACATAAGACTTAACAAGATCACTGACCTCAGCTCCAGAGTAAGGGCTATTCTTGCCGTATACCTGGTCAATATTTTCATAATACCGGCCGGTATCATAATCTACGGCATTGTCAGATACATCAGACGTAAAAGAAAGGATGCGTGATAGATATGAAATATAGAACCAAGATCATAAGCCTGTCAGCTGTAATAGTTTTCCTGGCAGCCAGCTATTTTATGGGAGGGCTTTTCACAGCCCAGAAGAAAGTTGACAAGAAGGCAATGGAACCTCTGTTTGACCAGGCTCTGAGGGAGACTCTTACATCTATCAAAGTCTCCACCACACCGGAGACAGGACTTGTCACTATTGAAAAGGACGCAGAGAAGGATGAATGGGTTATCCGCATAGATGAGAATGTGACCTATCCGGCCTCAAAAATAAGGGTGAACAGCCTGATAAGCTCTGTATTCGATGTAACCAAGTACAAGCTCATGGGCCGGGGAGAGAAATACTGGGCTGAGTTTGAGCTTGAGTCCAACAGGGCCGACACTGTGGAAATCTTCAAGGATGGGCAGTCCATGTTCACACTTTATGTGGGAAAAGAGGGCCCCGGAGGCAAGGGTGACTATGTCAGGTCTTCACTGTCAGATGAGATTTATCTTACCGATGCCACTATGCAGCGGCATTTCGGCCAGGATCCACGCTACTGGTTCAATATGCGGCTCTTCCCTGAAGGATATACAGGAGAGGATATATTTGCCATTACATTCATCGACATGAACTCAGATGGCAAGATATCCATAAAGAGAGAAGAGCAGGGAAAGCTTGAAAAATGGGTGAACCTGATTCCAGGCGGTCCGGCACCAGAAGGCAAGGTTGCAGATGCTATTGCCGACAACCTGGCATTGCTGGAGGCTGTCAACTTTGTAAACGGCGCAGAGCTTACTCCTAATGTCATAATGGAACTTGACACAGGCAAGCTTGGTCACCTTACCATTGACTGCCAGAAGATAAAGGATGAGGGACAGTATGTTTATCTGCTCAAGAAGAGGGGAGATTCCTATATGTACCTTATCAAGGAGGACAAACTTAAGAGGCTGTTCCAGCCTGAGGGACTTTTCCCTAAACAGTAAGATCCAGTATTCTGCAGATCTGACTGTGAATATCCTTAATTGAGCCCCGCCCATCGATGATTACGGTTTTCATTGCCGAGTCTGACAGAAGAGCGAGGCTTTTTTTATAGTTGGCATCTATCTTGCGCTGCAGCTCAAGACGCTCGAAGAGCTCTGCCTCTTCGCCCCGGGCTGCCATACGCTTCTGACACTCCTCAGGACTTAAATCGATATAGAAAAGGTATTCAGGCAGTGGATAGAACCGGTTAAGGCCAGCCACAGTCTCATAATCCATAAAAAGAGACTGGTAGGCAAGACTTGAGAAAAGATAACGGTCGCAAATCACCATTTTCCCAGATCTTGTCTGTTCTGCAATCCCATTTTTCCCAAAAACATGCTCATTCCGGTCAGCAGAGAACAGAAGGGCAAGGGTAAAGGGGTCAACACTCTCCTTTTTCTGCAATACAGACCTTATGAAACGGCCTATGCTGCCATCAGTCGGTTCCCTGGTGCTTACAGCCTGGATTCCGGCCTCCTCAAGCTTTTTGACCAGCAGAGCTGTCTGGGTTGTGGTGCCGCAGCCGTCAAGGCCTTCCAGCACAATGAAATTTTTTATCGGTTTTTTGAAACTTACAGAACTCATAATAGTTTTATATATGATAAATAAAAATAAATAAATAGAGATAGAAAAAATATTTGTTGTATAGTATTATAAAATAGTATTATGGTGCGCAAAACACTCTCTGGTACAAAATATGTTCTCCTCCTTACTGTTGCTGCTGTCATTGCTGCTTCTGCAATATGGTATTCATATACTTTTGTCAGGGAACACACCAGTCAGCTTCGGGATTCTGTCATAACAATCCTGGAGAACCAGCTTTCAAGAAATATCTCATACAGCAGCATAGATCCTTTCTTCATCAACTCCATAACTATACGTGATGTGGAGATCAAGGACGACTCAGGCAAGGTGCTGGCAAAAGGGGAGAAGCTTACAATAAAGTTCAACCTCCTCAATTACCTGTTCATGAACGAGAATATCCTTAAGGGAGTCTCTCTGGAAAACGGTTATCTCAACTTCAGCCAGCAGGAGGACATGGATTTCATCACTTCTTTGTCAGAACGGATCAAGCCGGAGGAAGAAACCCTGATGCCCCGCCAGACCAAGAGCTTCTATTTCAAGGGCAAGAATCTGTCAGCCAATTTCCTGCTTGATTTCGGAGCTATCTCAATAGATAGGTGCACTACTGATATTCTTCTTCAGAACAACGATTTACGGATGTCCGGAAGGATGCAGGTCTCGGGATATGATTTAAATAATAGCAAGATGACCCAGTTCCTGACCTCTGTCTCCTTTGATTCAAATATGCAGAAGGATGGATCAGGTGGACTGGTGAATCTCCAGGTGGATGAATTTAAATCAGATTTTGTGCAGCTGGACAAAAAAGCATTCCTTATAACATTTGACGAGGAATCCTTCTTTATCTGCAACATGGAGGACAGCACACCTATTGACTATTCCCTTACATGGAACAGGTCAGCCAGATCCCTGACTGCCCAGACCATGTTCCAGGACTTCAGACCCTCTGATATTGTAACATTCACCGGTAATTACACAAAATATAATGATTATGCCAAAGCCAAGGGAACCGGAAACCTTGAGATCACCTATACTCCTGACCAGAATGAGAAGGCACTCTATTTCGGAGATGTGGATCTTTCCCTGACCGGCACAAAGGTTCCCCTGGAGCCTCAATGTCATATAACATTCTCAGGTCTTGACCGCAAGATAGATATAAAATCCCTTACAATTGCCACCTACCGGGGCAATGCCTCCTATTCAGGAAATCTGGACACAGAGACCATGTCTGCCCATGGGACACTGCTTCTGGACCATGTCGAGGCTGCCGACAACCTGGTTATCGACACTCACTATGATCTTGTAATGGTTGACAGCCAACTCTCCCTTACATCAGACAACCTTGTCCTGAATAACAAGGATATGGGAACCAGCTCCTTGAATGTCAACATAAAGGAGAAGAGTGCCGACCTCACACTTCTTAATCTCTCTCTTAAGGTAAAAGAGACAGAGGATAAGGGATATTCAGGACTTATCAACTTAAACAGATATCCTATGAAGGAGCTGGAGGCAGTATTCAGCGACGATGATAAGCTTTACACAGGCAACTATCTGGTCACTGCCGATGTATACTGCATATATGACACAAAAGATTTCTATATCACCAGCCGGAATGTCCATATTGATGATGTCTCGGAGCCGGAAAGCTCCCTGGATTTTGCTGTCACATCCACACTGGATGATTTAAAGATAAGCGAAATAGTGCTCAAGCATAAGGGTTTCTCGGGAGAAGGCTACTTTGACCTTGCCTCTATGAGAGATCAGCATTGTGAGTTTGAGACATTCTGGAAAGTACATGATACAGAGTATGAATTCAACGGTTTCCTGAATAAGAATCAGAATCTTTTCATCCGGGGCCTTTACGGTTTTACTCTCTCAGCATTCTTTGATGATAACGGATGGCCATTTGATATGAGGGCAACAGATTTTCCTCTGTTCCTTATGGGGCATAAGACACCTGCAGATATGAACATATCAGGCCAGATGAGAGATGGAAAACTCTCTATTGTCACAATAAACGATATGACACTATCAAAGCTCGCTTTCCTTAAAGGTGGAAGCAACAGCATAAATTTCAACGGAACTCTTATAGGTAATACCCTAAGACTCAACAGCTGGACTTTGAGCGACAACTATTCCACAGTAAAGGGAACCGGAGAAGCCTCTTTCACAGATCTGGGCAACTGCAGCGGATGGCTCAGGGGCACAGGGAGCAATCTGAACGAAGAATACAATGCCTATGTATTGATTGTTGATAAAAAGATCTCAATTGATGCCTCCTGCAGGAATTCCAGGGTAGAACGGTTCACCACAGCAAATATGACCGGCATACTGGATACCAGTGCGAAGATCACAGGAACTTTTGACGATCCCAATATATCAGCTTCTGTCAATGTCCAGAAAGGTACTCTGATGAAAAAGCCTTTTGAACTGTTTACATCACTTCAGGCTACAAAAAAGCTGTCCCGGATCTATACTCTTACAGGCAAGGTCGGTGATGCCACTATAACTTCAAGCTCAGGATCTGTGGATTGGAACAAGAGGGAATACCACCTGGCCGCTGATTTAATACTTGATAATGCTGATGAAAATATTCCAGGCTCTATCCAGCTTAATGCATCCGGCACAATGCAGGAGGATAGTGATTGGATAATAAATCCTGCCACAACAAGGAATAAAGGAACATTCAGGCTTACATCCACTTATCCTGTCCTCCTTGGATATGACAGATGGAATTTTGATTATGACAACAACGGAAACCGGTTCTATGTGGACGGCGGACCTTTCCGTCATTGTGTGGAAGGGTACTATTATCCTGATGGAACCCTGGATTTCAACCTAAGGAATCCACTCTTCATTTCCGGGAAAATCAATGGAAAACTGTCGGGTGACTATGTAGATGCAACCTTGTCTGATATAGCACTGGACATGGGTAGAGTCGGTCAGCTTACCCGTTATGAGTATTTCTTCCCTCTGGCCGGCCTTGGAACAGGTTCCCTGCGGATGACAGGTTCCATCAGGAACCCTGACCTGTGGGGTGTCATGAAAGTCACAGATCTTTACTTTGCTGTTCTTTCAATCCCTGAAATAATCGGGCCTACCGATGCTGACCTTCATTTCCAGGGTAAGGATATCAACATGCTCCCTGTTCTTATAAGCGACAAGAAGAACCGGACATATGTCAAGTGCAGTTTCCTTCTTGAGAGCTGGGCTCTTGATTACTTCAAGGTAGATATCTCCTCCTTCGGGGATGCAAAACGGGGTCTCCGGGTCACCGATACATTCTGTGGAATAGATGTGGACGGCTATGTGCTGGGCAACCTGAGCATATCCGGATTAACAGATTCCATAATGATTGACGGCGATATCACGGTGAACAACTGTATAATAAACCTGAGTCAGAACAGCAACTACGACAGCTTCGACTCAAGCTCACTGACTGATTATATCATCAACTTGAACATTACCTCTGGAACTGGGGTGGAATTCTTCTGGCCTACAAAGAAGGTGCCGGTACTCAGGGCATTTGCCTCAAGAGGGCAGAAGGTCCAGGTTCAGTACGACAGCAGCATAAATCAGTTTGACATAGACGGCACAGTGGCATTCCGTGGCGGAGATATTTTCTATTTCAGCAACAACTTCTTCATCAGGGACGGACTTCTGGTTCTTAATGAGAACCAGGATAAATTCGACCCGCTCATTACAGTAAACGCCGAATGCCGTACTGCCACCAGAAACAATCAGAAAGTAAAGCTGATGTTCATCATGGACAACACTCCTTTAAGTCACTTCCAGCCTCGTATCGAAGCTGTTCCTGCCTTGTCCCAGGCAGAGCTTTATGAGCTTATGGGGGACACTATAATGGGCGGCAATGTCAGCGACGATGAGCGGAACACTATGTCCACCCTTGCCAACGCAGGTGCTTACGGAACCCAGCTTATCGGTATACTCAGGCCATTTGAACGTACTGTAAAGGACTTCCTTAATGTTGATATATTCGCCATCAGAGCTCAGCTTAACGACAAGGTTTTCAACGACCAGCGTAACGAAGAGAAGAGCAGTGTGGATATGAAACGGGTAGGAGGCAATACTGTTTTCAGAAATATAGATGTATTCTTCGGAAAGTATTTTGGAGAGTACTTCTTCTTAGATACAACCATCAGATTCTCGGCATGGGATTTTGACACTTTTGAATATTATGAGTACAATATGCCGACTTTCTATAACATGTACCTGGAATCGGAGATAAACCTTGAGGTCAACACTCCGCTGTTTATTTTGAATTTGGGATTGTATCCGAAGTTGGGCAAGATGCCTGATTTCCTCATGGATACAACTATAGGACTGTCATGGAGATTCACGTTTTGATAGGAGATTTTATGAACCGGGTGAAACATAGATTATTGCTTGTTCTTTTATTTCTTATTCCTATTTTACCTACTTTTGCACAGGATGCTTGGTACAACGGAAAAGTCATAGAAGATATACAGTTCGAGGGGCTGTATATGATATCATCAAATGAGCTTGATGGTGTTGTGGACAGCTACATCGGAAAACAGTTTGATGACAATCTTTTCATGGAGCTCCAGAACAAGCTTTTCTCACTCGATTATTTTGAGGATATGACCTCCACTGCATACCCGGGCAGAGAGGATATCTCCAAATATGATCCGGAAAACACAGTAATAATAAAGTTCAAGATGGTTGAGTATCCTTCAATCTCAAAGATCAAGATTGCAGGAAACAAGAACATAAGAAAGAATACAATCCTGGAAGAGATAATGCTCAAGCCGGGAGATGTTGTCACCGGTGCCAATGTGAAGCTGGATGAGGAGCGCATCCATGACCTCTATCTGGAGAAGGGCTTCAATGATGTTGTAGTTCATGGAGAGATCGGAGAGAAAGACAGCGACAATACTGTATTGGTCACATTCCGTATCGACGAAGGATATCAGATGAGGATCCGGGAGATTGTCTTTGTAGGCAACAATGTCATATCCAAGACAGCCCTTAAGCGTAAGCTTGAGTCAAAGCAGCAGGGTCTTTTCAGAAAAGGTCTTTATCAGGAGTCCAACATAGAGGAAGATATTGAGAATATCGAAAACTTCTATGCAGAGAAAGGATATATCAAGGCAAAGGTCACAGATGTGAACAACGAGGTTGTTCCTACAGACCAGCCTAACAGGACAGGCTTAAGGATAACTTATTATATTGACGAAGGCGAGCAGTACACCTATGAGGGAATAAGCTTTGTAGGAAATATAATCCATGATGATGAGGAGCTGGGCAAACTGGTGCGCTGCAAGCCGGGAGATGTGCTTAATAAAGTCAGGATGCAGGCCGACTTTGTCCGTATCTCCGACCTCTATTTTGACGATGGATATATATTCAACTCTATCTCGGAGCAGGAGCAGATAAACGAGGAGACAAGATCGGTATCCTATATCGTAACTATTGTGGAGGAAGGAAGAGCCCATATCGAGAACATTGTGGTACAGGGCAATGACAAGACCAAGGAGAGGGTAATCCTGCGGGAGCTGCCTATAGGTGTAGGTGATGTCTTCAGCAAGAAGAAAATCATCGAAGGTGTTCAGAACCTTTACAACCTGCAGTATTTCTCTGCCATCTATCCGGAGACCCCTGTCGGTTCAGAGCATGGTCTTATGAACCTTATACTTAACGTGGAGGAGGGCAAGACCACCGATATTCAGTTCGGTCTTATCTTCTCTGCCGATGCAGGTGACATTCCTGTCAGTGCTTTCGTCAAGTGGACAGACCGGAACTTCTTAGGAAACGGTCAGGAGTTCAGTATCGGTACAGAGATGTCGACATCAGTACAGTCTGTAACTACATCCTTCACAGAAAGATGGCTTGCCGACAGACGTCTTACAGGTACAATATCCCTGTCTGTATCACACGAGACCACAGCCAATGTAGCCCAGGATATAATGAACCCTGTATTTGACAATGATAAATATAAGAAAGGACAGGTTCCTGACCCTTATGACGGCCATATGGTGGACCGCCACACAGGTGAGCCTTCCGACGATGATGATGCTATAACTGACTATGAATATGCGGTACGGCACGGAATCGGAATTCCTAAGGCATATCTTATGGAATACGAGTCATGGAACATAGGTCTCGGCCTCAGCCTTGGCTATACCTGGCATCTTCCTATAGGACGTGTGGGAACAGGAGTCGGTTACAACCATACAAAGACTTATGTCGATTATAATGACGGCATCTACAGGCCATACAATGCAACTATCAGAGAAAACTTCCAGAACTGGATGTCGATCAACTCGGTCTGGACATCTGTTTCCTGGGATACCAGAGACTATATTGTAAGCCCATCCAAAGGTTTCTATCTTAAGGAGACTCTTACATATACCGGCGGTATTATGCCATCGGCCCGTGAATATATAAAATCCGAGACCAAAGGACAGATCTTCCAGCAGCTTTTCTCCATCCCTCTCGGCGAGGAGTTCAAGTTCAAGATGGTATTGGCCCTCGGCTCCTCCATCTCTGTCATAATGAACCAGCTTGATGGAACTCTCAAGGCTACAACCAGGGAGCTTCTCTACATCGATGGACTTTCCATGGCAAGAGGCTGGGACCGGGTTTATGATGGAAAGGTTCTCTGGGACAACTGGGTAGAGCTCAGAATGCCTATCTTCGAGAAATATATATGGTGGGACTGGTTCTGGAGCGCTACCGGTATCTGGCCTGAGCGCTATATGTTCAAGGATATGGTAAGGCAGGACTTCTACTTCTCTCTGGGTGGTGGATTCAGACTTACTATTCCAGGACTTCCTATCGGCTTCTACTTTGTCAAACGTTATAGATATAATAATGACAATAATATTGAATGGCAGGATGGTATCCTGTTCAAGGACAGCATGAAACTTGACTTTGTCATCGGCTTCAACCAGAGCTACTACTAGGAGAATATATGAAAAAAGCTATTATTTTTACACTGTTATTCTGCGCCTCTGTCACAGCATATGCTCAGCAGCAGATCCCAAAGATAGGGGTCATAGACTACTCCAGGATTGTCCAGCAGATGATGCCGAATTCTGACCAGCTTCAGGAAATCAAGAAGATAAAGCAGGCAATTGAGGATGAAACCACATCAATAGAGGCTGAAATTGCCGCCCTTGAGAAAGATAAAACCAAAAGTCATTTTAATGATAATACAGAAGAGATAGATGAGCAGATATCATCCCTCAGATATTACCTGAGGCAGTTTGTCGAAGAGAAGAATAAAGAACTTGAGGAGAAGAAGGTTCTTGTACCGGATACCACCGAGATTCTCAGCAAGATTGTCAACCAGATCCAGTATGTGGCAGAGAGCGAAGGTTATTCAATAATCTTTGACTCCAAGGACAGAAATATCATCTGGTGGACCCATAGTGTAGATATAACCGATCTGGTCATGAAAAAGCTCAGATTATGACAGAAAACAGTGCCGATACCCCGGCTGTAAGACAGTACAAAAGAATCAAAAGCTCTTATCCCGATGCCTTCCTGTTCTTCAGGATGGGGGATTTCTATGAGATGTTTGACTCCGATGCCCGCCAGGCCAGCTCCCTGCTGGACCTTGTACTGACCAAAAGGGCAGGGCAGCCTATGTGCGGTATACCGTATCATGCTGCTTCAGCATATATCGGCAGGCTTCTTAAGGCTGGAAAGAAAGTTGCAATCTGCGAGCAGAAAGGGGAGGTCCAGAAAGGCGGCAAGGTGATGGAGCGGGTAGTGACCGAGGTTATAAGTCCCGGCACTGCCATTGTGGAGGATTACCTTGACAAGAACAGCAACAACTACCTGTTTGCCATAGGGAAAACCGGTTCCTGCATATCTGTTGCCTACATAGATCTTTCTACTGGGGAATTCAGTGCCGCAAAATGCACTGATTCCGAGAAAAAGGATTTCCTCCGCAAGGAGCTTTTCCGTCTGTCCCCAGGAGAGATACTGATCCAGGAGACATTATATGCCGAAGACCAGGATATTGCTTCCATTCTGGATTCTTATAAAAAAGTGATTATAAACAGGTTCCCGGACTGGCAGTTCGATATGGCATCATCGGTGGAAGCTGTAAAACGGCAGTTCAATGTCATAAGCCTTAAGGGGCTGGGCTTTGAGGAGACTGATCCAGAGCTTCTTTCGGCCGGTGTCATTCTTGATTACATCCACCTTACATCCCAGTCTCTGCTGCCCCATATCACTTCCCTGACCAAATATGATTCCAGGCAGTATATGTACCTGGATGAATCTTCCTTGCGCAATCTTGAGATACTTCGCAATATCCAGGACGGATCATCCCGCTACACACTTATAGATGTGCTGGATCATACCAAGACCTCTGCCGGCAGCCGGCTTATAAAGAAATGGTTATCAGCTCCTCTGACTTCTATTTCCGATATACGGAAAAGGCATGACACCGTAGATATCTTCTACCGCAATCAGATTCTTCTCTCCAATATGAGACAGTGCCTTGCCTCTGTTATGGACATGGAGCGCATCTGTTCCAAGGTTGCAATGGACAAGGCCAATGCAAGAGATCTGGAGGGACTTAAGAATTCCTTTGCAAAATGCATAGAGATTATATCTCTTGTGTCCGACTGGCATCAGGAAGGATACTTCCCGTTCCTGGGTCAGGAGACTCTTGATCACATAAACAGACTTTATTCATACCTGGACAGCTGCATAGGAGAGGATCTTCCTATCGTCATAAACGAAGGGGGAATGATAAAGCAGGGCTACAACCAGGAGCTGGACCATCTGCGTTCGCTCAGGGATAACAGCCAGAGCATCCTGGATGAATATATGGAGCAGGAGAGAAGCACCTGCAGCATACCTAACCTGAAGCTGAGGTATAACAAGGTAATCGGATACTTCCTGGAGGTGACAAAATCATATATAAAGAATGTCCCCTCTTATTATATAAGAAAACAGTCAACTCTGAGCAGCGAACGCTTCACCACCGAGAAGCTTACAGAGCTTGAGACCGAGCTTAACAGTGCCTATGACAAGATAGTCTCTTTGGAACGGGAACTGTTCATACAGATACGGGATAAAATCAAGAAAGAGATTCCATTCATCATAGATCTGGCCGAGAATGTGTCGGAGATTGACTGCTACCAATCCTTTGCCGATGCTGCCACAGCCCATGGCTATATAAAGCCCAAGGTCACAGATAAAACATATATAAACATAAAAGGAGGCCGCCATCCGGTAGTGGAGGCCAATCTGCCGCCGGGGGACTTTATAGAGAATGATTTTTACCTGGAAAGCGGCAAGGAAAACCTTATCATGCTTACAGGCCCTAATATGGCAGGAAAATCCACATTCCTGAGGCAGAACGCAATAATAGTGCTTATGGCCCAGGCCGGCTCCTTTGTTCCAGCCACCGAGGCCGAGATAGGGGTGGTGGACAAAATGTTCTGCCGGGTAGGGGCCTCGGACAACCTGGCCAGGGGCGAATCCACATTCCTTGTGGAGATGTCCGAGACTGCCAACATACTGCGTTGTGCAACCCAGAACAGCTTTATAATAATGGACGAGGTGGGCCGGGGCACCGGCACCAATGACGGCCTGGCCATAGCCTGGAGCATCTGTGAATATCTGACAGAAAAGTGCAGGGCAAAGACTATTTTTGCAACCCACTATCACGAGCTTACCCAGATGGATAATCCCGATGTGGTGAATATGTCCATGAATGCGTCGGAAGAGAGAGGAAAACTGGTATTCCTCAAGAAGATTGTCAGAGGAGCTGCCAGCAAGTCCTATGGAATTCATGTGGCAGAACTGGCAGGTATTCCTTATGAGATAATAGTACGGGCAAAGGAACTTATGGCTGCTTTCGAGAAAGAGACAAAGGCTGCAGTTGTCCCTGAGCAGACCGGAACCATGGATCTGTTCCCGCAGGAGGATCTCTTAAGAAGCGAAATCCTTTCGGCAGACATAAGCAACATGACTCCTGTCCAGGCCCTCACTTTTCTTTCAGACCTGCAGGAGCGCTATAAATAATCAGTTTCTGTAAGAATCGAGGAAAAGCAGCATATAGTGCTGAATATTGTTAAAGTATTTTTTCTGGAACTCTGCACCAGATCTGGTCACATACCTGAAATGCCAGGATTCCCAGTCGTAGCCGGTCACATCCTCATATCCCTTTGGGAAGGAGAGGGAAAAACCATATTTCCAGGCATTTTCTGTAAGCCATTTCTCCTCTCTGGTACCTGCAAAGGTGTTCTCCACATCATTGAAGTCCACGACAGTCCCCAGCTGGTGCTGTGATGCTCCCGGCGGGGCAGAGAATGTATCGGTCTTTTCCTTGCCATATTTTGAGATATAGTAGTTGTAAAGGCCTACCTGGTACTTGTAATCCCTGTATGCAGAGGAAACCATAAGGGAAAGACCTTCTTTGGCGCTGTCATCAAGCATTTTCTTAAGAGCCTCGAATGTCACTTTCTCAAGTTTCATCCCTTTCTTGTTGACTTTGATTCCTTTTCCGTCAAGAGAAACCAGTTCGCCCGGATTGTAGTCGGCAGTAAGCAGATGGCTTTTGTCGGCAATAATGAAGAAACGGCTTTCCTCTGCCATAACAGCAGCAAGGTCTGCCTTGAAGCTCTCCATGTTGTCAAGGATATCTCCCTGCATATCGTCCGGCAGCTGACTTACAGCTATAGAGGCAATACGTATTGCTTCCTCGTCCACCGGATCCTCTGCGGCAGCCTGGACTTTTTTCTCCTTTGCGGTGCAGGAGGCTCCGAACACCAGAAATACGGCAAGAAGCAATATGGTCAGCTTAGAATACGGTTTCAATCACTTCCTCCATTCTGCTTACAGGATGGAATGTGATTCCTTTTTTAATATATGTGGGAATCTCATCCAGATCCTTTTCGTTCTGCTTTGGAATGATAATATGCTTAATCATATTGCGCCGGGCCGCTATAGTCTTCTCCTTAAGTCCTCCGATAGGAAGCACATCTCCGGTGAGTGAAAGCTCTCCGGTCATGGCAAAACTGTCCTTTATCTTTTTATTCCTGATAAGAGAGAGAAGGGCTGTAGCCATGGTAATTCCAGCAGAAGGACCATCCTTAGGGGTAGCTCCCTCCGGTATATGGAGATGATAATGATAATTCTCGAAGGCATCTCTGCCTACGCCGAACTTATCTGCCACTGTCCGCACATAGGTATAGGCAATGTTTGCAGACTCCTTCATAACATCTCCCATCTGACCGGTAAGCTGGAATCCCTCCCGGCCCGGTGTCCTGACTGTCTCGATCATAAGTGTGTCACCGCCGAAATTGGTCCAGGCAAGACCGACAACCATACCAGGCCTTGACGGAACTTTAAGCTCCTCCTCCGGGAACCTTGGCTTGCCCAGATATCCTTCAAGGGTGTCGGGAGTCACCTCCACAGGGGTTGCTTTTCCATCCAGAACAACAGCTTTTGCTATCTTCCGGTGAATTCTGTCCAAGGCTTTCTCCAGGTTTCTGACTCCAGCCTCCCGCACATAGTTTTCTGCTATGATTGAAAGAGTATCCGGGCTGTAGTGCACCTGACTCTTGTCCAGGCCGTTTGCGGCAAGACTCTTGGGCAACAGGTATTTTTCGGCAATCTTGACCTTCTCCTGCCTTATATATCCTGCAATGCGGATTATCTCCATCCTGTCCCTGAGGGGTCCAGGTATGGTATCCAGTGTATTGGCTGTGGTGATGAACATCACATTGGAAATATCGAAGGGGAGGTTAAGATAGTTGTCCCTGAAGGTGACATTCTGCTCCGGATCCAAAACCTCCAGAAGAGCAGAGGAAGGATCTCCCTGATAGGATGAACCCATCTTGTCAATCTCATCTATCATAAACACAGGGTTTGCTGTCTTTGTTATCTTTAGTCCCTGTATAATCTTGCCAGGCATAGCACCGATATAAGTCCTGCGATGTCCCTTGATCTCGGCCTCATCCTTCATTCCACCCACCGAGAACCGGAAGAACTCCCGGTTCATGGCTCTGGCGATGGAGCGGCCTACAGAGGTTTTTCCAACTCCAGGAGGGCCTACAAGGCAAAGGATAGAGCCCTTGGAATCCTTCTTGAGCTTCTTTACGGAGAGGAACTCAATAATCCTTTCCTTTACATCCTTAAGGCCGTAGTGATCCTTGTCCAATATAGCTTTTGCCTTCTTTATATCCAGCTTGTCCTCTGACATCTTATTCCAAGGAAGTGAGACAATAGTGGAAAGATAGTTGCGGGTAACTCCATACTCAGGAGAGTTTGAGTCCATCATGGAGAACTTCTCAAGCTCCTGCTCAACTTCCTCCTTGACTTCTCCGGTGAGATGGAAACCTTCAATTGCTTCTTTGAACCGGGTGTATTCGCTGTCCTTTGAATCCACAGGCAGCCCCAGCTCCTTACGGATAGCCTTCATCTCCTCCTTAAGGAAGTATTCCCTCTGGCTCTTCTCGATCTTCTCATTTATCTTGCGCTGGATCTTCTTCTGTATCCGCAGAAGCTCCTGCTCCTTCTTTATGAAGATGATGACCTTCTCCATCCGCTCCCGGATATCAAGGGTCTCAAGTATATCCTGCTGCTCCTTCCGGTCAATATTCAGGATAGATGCCACAAAATCGGCAATCTTGCCAGGCTGGTCAATATTGACCATATTAAGCCGCATCTCCTCGGAGAAGAGTGGATTGTTCTCTGATATCTGCTTCATCTCAGATAGAATTGCCTGGGTCAAAGCCTTTATATTGCTCCCTTTGTCAAACACCTCTTCCAGGTATTCAACCTCGGCGGCAATAGGGGTATGGCGGGTAAGGGGAGTGATAATACGGAACCGCTTGAGAGTGGAGATGAAAATATTCATTCCTCCGTCCGGCAGGTTTATCTTCTTTACAATCTTTGCCACAGTGCCAACTGAATATAAATCGTCCACCGAGACAGGACTGTCATCCTCCCCGTTGTCATCCTTGAGCATAGTAAGTCCAAGAATACCTCCGCTTTTGGTCAGTGCCTTTTCCACGGTGGCAATATCCTGATGGGACACAATCATAAGAGGTGTAAAAATGCCAGGAAAAATAGGCTTTCCCGAAAGGGGAACAATAAAAAGCCGGTCCGGCAGCATATTTTCTAAAGTCACAATTTCTTTTTCAGCCAAAATAATTACTCCTGATATAAAAGTACTTATTACTATAAAAAAAAGTCAAGTGAAAGCAAATTTTTTATTATACTTTACATAAATAAAAAATAACTGTATAATTTTCAGGATCAATTTGAAGGAGTTTATTGTTATGAGCATCCCTTTGGCAACATTGGAAGATAATAAGAAAAATGTCTATGAACTTACCTGCGCAGCAATCAAAAGGGCAAAACAGATAGCAATAACAGGAGATGAGGAGCTGGAGGACAAATCCAACAAAATAACCTCTATTTCTCTTGATCAGGTCCTCTCTCAGAAAATACAGTACAAAGTGGAAAACTGACAGCTTTGCAAACTGTTCCTGTAGTAGTGGTATTCGGTCCCACAGCAGTGGGCAAGACCGATTTTCTGCTTCATTTTGAACATATCGCTGAAATAATCAATTCAGACTCTCTCCAGGTTTACCGTCATATGAGCATAGGTACGGCCAAGCCTGACAACTCTGTCACCTGCAGGATTCCTCACCATCTTATAGACTGCATTGATCCTGATGATGAGTTTTCTGCCGGAGACTTTGTAAGGGAAGCCGACAGGCTGTGCCAGGAAATCTATAGTCACGGTAAGCTGCCTGTCATCTCAGGCGGCACCGGCTTCTTCCTTAAGAACTTCATTTACGGGCTTCCTTCGGCTCCGGCCTCTTCGAAGGAGATAAGAATCCAGCTCCAGAAGAGGCTTGAAAAAGAGGGACTTGAGGCGCTGCGGGAAGAACTGCATTCCAAGGATCCTGAGTCCTGGGAAAGGATCAAGCCCCTGGACAGCTACCGGATACTCAGGGCTCTTGAGGTGTTCTATTCCTCAGGCTCACCGCTGTCAGACTTCAAACTTCCAGATACTGTCCGGAGCGGTTACCGCTTCCTCCTCATCGGCCTTATCCGGGACAGGGCGGAGCTATATGAAAGGATAAACGGAAGAGTGGAGGCCATGTTCAGGGCCGGCCTTCCGGAAGAGTATAAGAAGCTGAGGGCCATGGGCTACAGAAGCGCCTGTCCCGGGCTCAGCGCCATTGGGTACAGGGAGTTCTCCCTTATGGAGGAACTTGGAAGCCTGACATTGAACGATGTAAAGGAGCTTATCAAGCAGAACTCCCGTAATTACGCAAAACGGCAGATCACTTTCTTCAAGGCACTTCCCGATGTCCACTGGCTGCACCCGGACCAGTGGCAGGATGCAGTTGAAATGGTCAGCAATTTCAGATAGAGTAGAACCATGTGTTATTTCTGCGGCCAGCCGTTTACTGGAGATAAAGTTTATAGAAGCACCACCTGCCCGAAATGCGGCAAAGACCTGCACAGCTGCCTTAACTGCCGGTTCTACGACAAAGGTTCCCAGTGGGACTGCCGTGAATCTATATCAGAAGGGATATCTGACAAGGAGAGATCCAACTTCTGCGACTACTTTGAATATGCAGATAAGGCTTCATCCGGTGCCGACAAGAAGGCTCAGGATGCAAAATCCCAGCTTGCAAAGCTGTTCGGCGGTATCTGATGTCCAAAGTTGTAGGTTTTTATGATTCCGGCATAGGGGGACTGCCATATCTGGATTGGCTCAAGAAGCATACAGCAGGATGCAGTTTCCGCTACCTGGCCGAAAGCAGGCACTTTCCATTCGGCACAAAGACAGAGCCGGAGATCAAATCCATTGTCATAGAAAGCATAGGCCGCTTTATAGAATCGGAGCACCCTGACCTTATAGTCATAGCCTGCAACACAGCCTCGGTCACAGCCCTTGCCTCGCTGCGCCAGAAATATCCGATCCCATTTGTGGGGGTAGTGCCTGCCATTAAACCGGCTGTGGCCATATCAAAGAAAAAAGCAATCGGACTGTTTGCCACAAACAAGACAGTTTCCCAGCTCTACACCCAGAATCTCATAGATACATTTGCATCGGGCTGTTCGGTAAGCAAATTCGCAATGCCGGAGATTGTGGCATTTGTGGAGAAGAATATATTCACTGCCACAGAGGACGAGATTGAGAGAATCATAACACCTGCCGCAGACTTCTTTAAGGAGAAAGGGGTGGATACTGTAATTCTGGGCTGCACCCACTTTGTCTATCTGGAAGATACATTTAAAAAAGTTCTGGGCAGAAGCATATCAGTCATCGACTCAAGGGAAGGGGTAGGCAACAGAGCCATAGCCCTGCTTGAAAAAATTCAGGACCATGCAGATGATGCAAAAGGTGATTTATTCTTTGTCACTTCTGTTGAGAAAATGCCTGGAAATTATAAGGGGATATCTTCCCGCTACGGTCTTGCCTTCGGCGGAGAAATCTGATTAAGAAGCTGGTCCAGCCTGACCAGGATTGAACGCACCTCATCCCTCATGGAATCGGGAATCTCATCTGGTATGGCATCCAATGCAGCCTCTGGAATCTCATCCTTAAGAACATCATCTGGAATTGTATCAGAAGCTGTGTTTTCAACAGGAATAAGATCAAGAGGCTCTATATCCTCCCGGGGAGAATCCATAGGCCCTTTTTTGATCCAGACGCCGTATTTTTCCAGTTCTTCATCGATGTTCATAGTGTGATTTTATACTAAAAGCAAAGCAATTGGAATAGAAAAAAAATGATTTTCTTTTAAGGTTATTGAGATTTTGTCCGTAAAAATAAATATGAAACTCATCCGGTTCATAATCACTTCTGTCTATCTGTCGCTCTTCATCTTCCTGGCAGCCTCTCTTTTCCTGGGCGATACAAGCTATAAGGCATACGATGAACTGGAAAGCTACAAAGAGACTTTGGCTGCAAATGTCAAAGAGCTCGAGAACATCAACCATAATCTTAAGAAGCAGTGCGAGGCTCTCGGAAGTTCTGAGGAGATGCTGCTCCAGGCCAGAAGCATGGGTCTTGTGAGCAGACAGGAGAGAGTGGTCATAATCGACAACGCTTCCTACGGAGTCTTCAGCTACGACCTGGGCGGACGCTACAGCTCAAACATCAAAGATTACAACAGAATCATAGATATGAATAATCTCCGGATCTGCAGCATTGCTATTGCCATCGTCTTGACAATGTTGATATATTCATTCTTAGGATTGAGACATGGTAATAAAGTTCGGAAATCCAGACCTGCTGAAAATACTATCCCAGACATTGCTGAATGACGGCGTAGTCATTATTCCCAGCGACACACTCTACGGTTTTTCCTGCATACAAGGAAGGGGAGAGCACAGAATAGAGGAAATCAAGGGGAGAGGGGAAGGCAAACACTTCCTTAAGCTTGCCCTTAAAGAGCAGCTTCCGATGCTTACACCAGAACTTCCGGACTCCAAATTGCTCTCTTACTGGCCCGGACCTCTGACACTTATCCTGAAGGGTATAAACAATCCGACAGAAGGAATCAGAGTGCCTGACAACCGGTTCATACAGGAACTTCTGACTGAAATCGGAAGACCCATAATATCCACCAGTGTAAACTGCAGCGGACAGAGTCCAATAACATCAATAGAGGAAATAATCAGGGAATTCGAAGATAAAGTTGATCTTATCGTAGATGCAGGCCAGCTGCCGAAATCTCTTCCCTCCACTATAATTGACATCTCTGCCGGCACACCCCGCCTGATAAGAGAGGGGCAGCTGAAGGTAGAACTGTGAGCAATACTGTATATCTGAGCATAGGTTCCAATCTGGGGGACAGGGAAAAAAACCTTAGATTTGCCCACGATAATTTAAAACATATTTTAAAAAATATTAAATCATCATCACTTTTTAAAACAGAACCTATGTACAATACAGACCAGCCGGAGTTCCTCAATGCAGTCTTTTCCGGAGAGACAGACCTTGGTTCTTATGACCTGCTGGAGTATATCCACACCCTGGAAGATAAGGCAGGACGTGACCGTGCAAAGGCTGGATGGAAAGGTTCCAGACCTCTGGATATTGATATCCTTCTTTATGGCAATATAATATCAGCCGATCCGGTGCTTACTCTTCCTCACCCTGGAATCAAAGAGAGGGGCTTTGTCCTTATTCCTCTTGCAGAGATTGCCCCTGATCTTGCCGATCCGGTCACAGGCACCAAATACAAATATTTTATTAAAAACAATATGAACTTTAGTGTTAAGTACTATAAATCTTCTGAGATATTTGATATAATCGCAACAGATGGCAGATAAAGAAATCGATGATAACGAGGGTCTCCGGCTCCAGGTCTATATGGCCAGGTGCGGTGCCGGTTCCCGCAGGGCATGCGAGAAATATATCGCAGAAGGACAGGTCCGGGTCAACGGCCAGGTGGTTACCGAGATGGGAATCAAAGTAAACCCCGGCGATATAGTTGAATATCGGGGCCGAAAGCTTTATCCCGACAAGAAGAAAATCTACATTGCCTTCAACAAGCCTGTAAAAGTGCTTTGCACCAGCGACGATCCCGAGGGGCGGGATCTGGCAATCAACTATTTCAAGGATTCCTTCCCATACCGTCTCCATAATGTAGGACGTCTGGACTATATGTCATCAGGTCTGATCTTCTACACAAATGACGGAGACTTCACCAAAGCGGTGGCACATCCTTCGGCCCAGACCGAGAAAGAGTACATTGTAGAGACCTCAAAGCCTATACCGGAGGAGATCCTGCTCCAGTTTGTAAAAGGGTTTGTGATTGAAGGGGTCAAATACAGAATTAAAAAATACTACATAAAGTCTGCCACCAAGGTGCATCTGGTCCTTATAGAAGGGAAGAACCGGGAAATACGCCGTTTTTTCCAGTTCCATAAGCTTAAAGTCAAGAAGCTGCACCGGATCCGCATAGGCAGTGTGCGCCTTGATCCAGGCATGCCTGCCGGAGGCTTCAGGCTTCTGACCCAGAAAGAGATTGACAGCTTCACAAAAGGAGGAGCGTGATGGTCATTGCAATAGACGGACCTGCAGGAGTAGGCAAGAGCAGCATAGCCAAGAAGATAGCCGAGAGAATGGGGATATTCTACCTTAACTCAGGCAACTTCTACCGGGCCATAACTCTATATCTCCTTGGGAAGAACATAGATATCAAGGACGAAAAAGCAGTTATAGATGCTGCCTCGCAGTGCGATATCACAGTAAAGAACCACCATGTCTACCTGAATGGTGCAGATGTGGAAGACAAGCTGCACAGCGATGCAGTTGATGCAATTGTAGCCCCAGTATCCGCAATAGTGGAGGTGCGGCACATAGTTAACAGGCAGCTCAGAGAGCTTGCAAAATCACTTGACCTGATCTCAGAGGGCAGGGATGTGACTACTGTGGTATTCCCCGATGCAGACTACAAATTCTATTTTGATGCCGATGCCAGGACCCGGGCAGAGCGCCGTTTCAAGCAGGGAACCAGCAATATGAGCCTTGAGGAGATAGAGAAATCTATCATAGAAAGGGACAAAATTGACCGGAACAAGGCATTCGGAGCATTAAAAATTGCAAAAGATTCAATATATATTGATACAACAGGCTTGACCATAGACCAAGTTTATGCGAAAGTTACTGATAGTATAAAATAATAATATTAGGTAGGTAGGAGTTTTTTCAAATGGCAGAAAAAGAATTGATCAATGAAGAAACAGTGAATCAGACAAATCTCCAGGAAGAGTACATGAATTCCATGAACGAACTTCAGGAAGGGAAAATCATTGACGGAAAGGTTATCCAGGTTACAGCTGATACCGTATTCATCGACGTCAATTACAAATCAGAAGGAAAGATCCCAATCAATGAGTTTGATGAGATCCCTAAGATCGGGGACGATGTCAAAGTTGTGCTGGTCAGAAAAGAAGACCGGTATGGCAACATTGTGGTTTCCAAGAAACAGTATGACGAGAAGAAAGTTCTCAACGATGTCAAAGAGGCAGAGAAAGAGGGAACAGCTATAAAGGGCAAGATCACCAAGGTTGTGAAGGGTGGTTTTGAAGTGACTATCGGACCTACACTCAAGGGCTTCCTGCCGATCTCCAAGGCAGATGTAGTCAAGATTGAGGATCCGGAACCATATGTGGGAATCACCTCCATGTTCTTTATTGAGCGCTCAGGCAACGAGAAGAAGATGAATCTGGTGCTCAACAGAAGAAAATATCTTGCAGAGGAACTTGCAAAGAAGAAAGAGGAGTTCTATAGCACTGTACACGAAGGTGACACAGTGGAGGGAACTGTAAAGACTATCGCTACATTCGGTGCATTCATCGACCTGGGCGGATTCGACGGTCTCCTGCACATCAACGACATGAGCTGGGGCCATGTTACAAAGCCTAAGGAATATGTAAAGAAAGGACAGAAGATCAAGCTCAAGGTCATCAACCTGGACAAGGAGAACAACAAGATCAACCTGTCACTTAAGCACTTTACAGAGAATCCATGGGACACATTCGAAGAGCGCTACCACGTCAACGACATTGTCACCGGAAAAGTTACCAAGCTTACCGATTTCGGCGCATTCATCGAGCTGGAAGAGGGAATCGAGGGAATGGCTCATGTTTCCGAGTTCTCCTGGGTAAAGAAAGTCAACAATCCTAAGGATATGTTCAAGGTAGGTGACGAAGTCAAGTGCATGATCCTTGGCTACAACCTCAGCGAAGGCAAGATCTCACTGGGAATCAAGCAGGTTCAGGACAACCCATGGGACACTATCGACGAGAAGTATCCTGTAGGAACAGTGCTTGAGAGACCAATTGTAAAGATCACTGCAACCGGCGCATTCATCCAGCTGGAAGAGGGAATCGACGGATTCCTCCATGGAGACGATATCTCCTGGACAAAGAAGGTCAAGAACCTCAACACCATGTTCAAGGTTGGTGACACAGTCAAGGTCAAGATCGTCAACTGCGACAAGGTTCAGCACAGAATCAGACTTGGAATCAAGCAGCTTACAGAAAATCCATGGGCAGTTCTTGCAAAGACATATCAGAGAGGCAGCATCATCGAGGGAGAGATCTCCAGCAAGACAGAGTTCGGCCTGTTCGTAAAGGTTCAGGATGGAATCGAGGGACTTATCAACAAGAGCAACCTCCAGGAGGAGTTTGTAGAGAATGTGGATAAGGAGCTTGAGAAGTTCAACGTAGGCGACAAGGTCAAGGCTATGGTTATCGAGATCAACCCTAAGAAGCAGAAGCTGGGTCTCTCCATCAAGGAGTACAAGAAGTCTCTGCAGAGAGAGGAGATCTCCAAGTATATGAGCGAGAACGAAGAACCTAAGGCTACCTTGGGAGATTTCTTTAAACACTGATCTTAGGAGTCAATTATGGAGAAGGAAGAAAAAGTAACCGCACATCAGAGAATACGGAAATTCATCTCGAAGTATGCAAAGCCTGCAGGAATTTTCCTTATAGGTGTGCTTGTGCTTTTCATCATTGTCCAGATATTCAACTATGCCAATACCAGGAAGATCGAGAAAGCCACAATGGCTATCGAGGATATCCAGAACCGGTATGTGGAGGCTTCCGAAGCAGACAAGGAGGAGAATCCTTCTTTCGATGCTTACAAAAGCTATATAACAGAGCTTGATGGCGTCATTGCAAAATATCCGAAGGAATATGCAGGACGCCGTGCTCTGCTTCTCAAGGGCGACATCTATTTCCGTTTCAAGGATTATGATAATGCTGCAGAGGCTTACAAGAAGTTTGCCTCTGATTATCCAAAGTCCTACGATGCACCCATTGCCATCTACAACACAGGTGTATGCTACGAGAGCACCGGCAAGGCAAAAGAGGCAGAAGCTGAATATCTCAAGATTTATAACAATTACAAGGGCAGCTATGCCCTTATGCCGAAACTGATCTTCTCTTTGGGAAGACTTGCAGAAGCTGACAAGCGCTATGCAGATGCGGAGAAATACTACAATCAGATTACTGATGAGTATTCTGGAAGCAATTATTCCCAGTATGCCCAGGACAGAATCATCCTGATGCACGCAAGGGGAGAGCTCTGAGGCAACGGCAGCAGTGAGCAGGGGAGTTAAAACAGTCTTACACATATGTATCATCTTCACGGTGATGCTCCTATGCTCCTGCGGCCTCTATTCTTATCCTTACATACACGAGCCATCACTCATAGGAGGTATAGCAACCTCCGGACGACCATATGTCGCAATACTTCACGATGGAGACAATGACCCCAGTGTTTTCCGGGGATATGAAATCTATTATAAATTCTATAATGCTGTAACTGCCGAGACAGACCATTCCAGGGACGACAAATCTATCTTCAGTGTCAGCAATCCCGATTATTCTGCCTTGGTAGCCGCCGGCTACAAGCGGTGCCGCACCGAAAAGCTTTATAAAAAGGATACAACAACACCTATGTTCAAAGTCCCGACTGATGATAGGGATGATGATTTCCAGCTCTATTTAGACTTTGAAACAATAATCACAAAGGATAATAAACAAGAGATGCAACTTGTTTATTTAAGCGATAAAGTACCGTTCTTCAGGGCAATCCAGGACCAGCATCCGGACTCTGGAGAACCGGAACATGCAGGCGGTAAATCTGATGATGTCATCTATAAGGACTTCAACACCGATGATATTGAAGCTGGAGACTCTGATTTAAACGGAAATGATTATAACAATGTTTCCTTATCGTTCTATATAATAGGTTACGGAATGCACGAGAACCACAACCTGTACAGCAAGCCGGTATGGCTTGGAGTAGTACGCTGCTGGAATTAAGGAGAATGCTGTGTTAGATTATTATCTTGCCAATACTGCGCTGGTTTACATCATAATCGGATTTGCATGCACACTTGTTCTTTATTTCAGCTACAAGAGAGATTTTGTAGGAAACTTCTGGATGGTTCTGGTCCTGGGAATAATAGGATCTTTCCTGGGGGCAGTGATTGATTATTTCTTCGGCGATATAATACTGGCATTGACAAAAGTATCAGGACACATCAATATTTTCCCGGCTCTTATAACAGCCTGCATAGTTATCTCAATCTACCACAAGGTGAGCAGCCGCCGGGACAGGTGAGGCTTTTTTCTATATCCCCCTTGCTTCCTATAATAGATATTCTGTCTACTTTTATCAATAGCAAAAAATAAGGGGAATGGAAATCCATCCCCCTCTGCATTCTTTATAAAAGTATCAGCAGGCATAAGCCTCGAGCTCCTTTGCCATAGGCATTGCCCTGAGACGCAGGATTGCTCTTTTCTCTATCTGCCTTATTCTCTCTTTGGTCAGGTGGAAAAGCTCTCCGATCTCTTTAAGGGATTTCGGTTTTTCTCCGCCGATTCCATAGCGCTGCTTAAGGATTGCTGCCTCTTTCTCAGGAAGCTTGTTCAGAAGCTTCTCGACTTCTGTCTTAAGGGAATCATCCACAGCTGCATCCTCAGGCTGCATAACAGTTTTATCCTCGATAAAGTCTCCGATCAATGAAGCATCCCGGGTTCCCTGCTTTACAGGTGTATCCAGTGAAACATATTCCCTTGAGATGCTCAGAAGCTCTGCCACATCCTTCCGGTCCATTCTGAGATGCTCTGCAATCTCAGCTGCGTCAGGCTCACGGCCAGAAGCTTCATACATAACCTTTCTTGCCTTCTCAATCTGCACAAGCTCACCAAAACGGTTCAGCGGCAGCCGGATCATCTTGGACTTCTCGCCGATAGCCTTGAGAATCGACTGTCTGATCCACCATACAGCATAGGAAATAAAATGATATCCTCTTGATACATCATATTTCTCTATAGCATTGATAAGACCTATATTGCCTTCGTTGATAAGGTCAGCCATCGGAAGACCCTTGTTCCGGAACTTCTTGGCCACATTGACCACAAACCTAAGGTTGGATTTTATCAATATCTCTCTGGCTTCCTTGTCGCCCTGGGCAGCAAGGGATGCATATTTTTCTTCATCCTCATGGGAAAGAAGCGGAATCCGGTTGATTTCTTTAAGGTACATTGCTAAAACATTGTCATCATCAAAAAATTTATCAGCTTTCATTTTGCGCCTCCTATACGTAGAACTGCAATCATCGTGCCAAAGTTACATTTTGACAGAAATATTTTAATATTTCCTTATATTATAAGGATATTTTTTATTTTACCAATCCCACTCCCACCCTTCTGAATTCTTCTATTGTATCAAATTGATACAAGGCTTATTTTTGCAAGATAAAATGTATCTTTTTGACCCAGTTATTCACTTTTATATTGACCTTCAGCCACCCTATTTCGTATATTTTAGAAAGCAAGATACCATCAGGAGGATTAAGATATGAAAGTTATTCCATTGGAAGACAGAGTCCTTATCAAAACTGCAGAACTGGAGGAAAAGACAAAGAGCGGTCTTTTCATTCCTCAGACAGCTCAGGAAAAGACTCAGGTAGGTGTAGTTACCGCTGTTGGAAGCGATAAAGAGGAAATCAAAGTTAAAGTCGGACAGAAGATCATGTACGACAAATATGCCGGCACATCAATCAAAGTTGATGGTGCTGAATATCTGATTATTAAATCAAAAGATATTCTGGCAGTCATTGAAGATTGAATTTTATAATAAATCTCCTATAAAAGCAGCCCCTGAAAAGGCTGCTTTTTTTATTGTCTCTTATCAGGCAGCTGAGCCAGGATTACAGCAGAGAACATAAGGATACAGCCTGAAAGTTCCTTGAAGCTCAGGTGCTCTCCCAGGATAATTGCTCCGGAAAGAGCTGCAAATACAGACTCAAAGCTCATTAAAAGAGATGCCACTGTCGGATCAACATGCTTCTGCCCTATTATCTGGAATGTGTAGGCAAGACCGCAGGAGAAGATTCCTGCATAGAGTATCGGGAGTGTGCAGGCCAGGATATCCTTGATATGCGGTGTCTCGAAGATGAACATAAAAACCATTCCCACAGCTCCGGAGATAAGGAACTGGAGACAGGAAAGCTTTATTCCGTCGGTACGGGTGGCATAATATCCCACCGCCAGAATATGGAATGCAAAAGTAAGGGCACATAGAAGGATATAGAAGTCTCCCCTCTCAAGGACAAAGCGTTCTCCCATGCACAGAAGATAGAGTCCGGCAACTGCCAGGACCACAGCGGCCCACAGGGCTTTACCGATCCGCTGTCCTATGAACAGCCCCAGACATGGAACCAGCACAATGTACAAAGATGTTATGAAGCCACCCTTCCCTGCTGTTGTATACTGCAGTCCAACCTGCTGCAGGTTTGTGGCAAGACACAGAAGAAGACCGCATACAAGGCCGCCGGCAAGGAGAACCTTGCGTTCCTGCCCTTTGGGTGGAAGCATAGGTTTATTACGGCAGAATACAGGGATGAAAGGTATAAGGAAAAGACCCCCTATAAATGTTCTTATGGAGTTGAATGTGAAAGGCTGGACATAGGACATCCCGATACGCTGGGAAACAAAGGCACAGCCCCAAATAAAGGCAGTGAGCAGAAGCAGAAGGCTGCCGGCCAATTTTTTATTTTTCATATAAATCAGATTATAAAAAAAATTCTTGTCTGTAAATAATAATTTTGGTATATTGTATTTGAACCCAGGGGGTGAAAATGGTCTCGACTGGGGAATTTTGATGCATGGATTGCAAGTAGAGCGTCATCTCTTGAAACTGGCAACAATTTTATCTGCTAACACAGATTACGCTTTGGCTGCCTGAGGGCGGTCACGAACCTTCGGAATGCGGCTCCTAAGTCCGAGCAGGTTTGTCATAAACTGGGGCTTGCCGGGATAAGCTCCTGCGGTATTCCGGGACTCAAGCAGGATCAGGGAAAAGCCGGGTCTGTTTTGGAAGCTTGCTTTTCCTGAATGCAATCCAAGACTAAGCTTGTAGACGTTCATGGGTCAATCTTCAGGACGCGGGTTCGACACCCGCCACCTCCACTTCCATTTCAAGCATAAGGAGGAACTCTATGTTTGATTATTCAAGCACTGCACAGGCTGTAAAAGAACGGACACTTATCAAAAACGTATATATGTGGATGGCTGCAGGACTTGCCCTTACAGGCATAACATCGCTGTGGATGGCAAGCAATCCTAACCGGATGGTATCCTTTGTCCAGGGAGGCACCATGTGGATGCTCTTCATTGCAGAGATTGTCCTGGTATTCTATCTTTCTGCCCGGATCCTCTCCATGAAGCCACTGACTGCCACAATCTGCTTCGCAGGCTACTCAATACTGAACGGCCTTACTCTGTCAGTAATTTTCTATGCATATACATTGGAAAGCATAACAAGCACATTCTTCATCACAGCTGCAACCTTCGGCGGAATGGCTCTTTATGCAGCCACAACCAAGCGTAACCTGGCCACAATGGGCAATTACCTGGGAATGGCACTGTGGGGTCTTATCATAGCCGGCATTGTTAATATATTCCTTAAGAGCAGCACCTTCGACATGATGATCTCCGGTATCGGAGTACTTGTGTTCTGCGGCCTTACAGCTTACGACACCCAGTATATCCTTTCCATAAGCAGGAACTACTCCGGATCCCTGGACGAAAGCGATTATATCCGCTTCTCCATCATCGGAGCCCTGAAGCTCTATCTGGATTTCATCAACATGTTCCTATACATGCTCAGATTTGTCGGCAGAAGAAAATAAATGCGTGTCACAGGCGGAATCTACAGCGGACGCCAGGTAAAGTGCCCCAAGGGTGTAATACGCCCATCCATGGACAGGATGAGGGAATCGGTCTTCTCCATACTGGGCAACATGGAAGGTCTCTCTTTCCTGGATATGTTCAGCGGCTCGGGAATTATCGGCATAGAGGCTGCATCCCGGGGTGCAGAGCCTGTAATACTGGTAGAGAAAGACTTTATCAAGAAGAATGTTATAAAAGATAATATCTCTTTTGTGGAAAGCGACATCCAGCTTCGGCTTATGTCGGTGGAGCGATATATCCAGTGTGCCCCTGACGGCAGTTTCGACCTGGTTTTCTTAGACCCGCCCTTTCCCCGCCATAAAAAGAAAGAGCTTATAGAAAAAATAGGAGCCACTTCCCTTGTGAAGGAAGGAGGGCTCCTTATGATCCATTACCCTAGCGAGGACAACCTTGACCAGGAGCATTTTGATGCCTTTGATCTGATTGACGAGCGTAAATATGGCCGCTCAATTGTCCTCTTCTATAAGAAGATCAAATAAGAACTACAGCCGGGAAACAGAAATGCAGCACTGCAAGTGCAATTGCAAGAATTCCGATAGCAGTCTTGAATTTATCTACAGCTGAATAGAAAGAACCGCATGCCTTTCCGAAATCAACCTTTTTCTTCTCTGCTTTTGGTGCATCTGCAGCCAGTGCCGCTTCCTCAGCATCTGCAGCCGGTGCTTCCCCGATCTTCTCTGCATCTGGCTGAACCTCTGCCGCTGCATCTGGAACAGGAATTTCCTCTGCAGGTTTGACACTCTTTGTGATAGTATCCTTGAGGAAATAAAGACAGATAACAAATGATGTGATTGCGATAAGCAGGTCACCTACAACTGCAACATCACCAGGGGTTACGGTGATGATCAGGAACAGGCCGGTGATTCCTGCCACGATGGCAAAAATAACCTTGGATGTGCCGTTCTCAAAGAACTCTTTAACATTGACAACACTTGGGAACTTCTTTGCCAGGAAGTCACTTGCAAAGTAGATACCTCCGATCAGGTTGACAAAAATTGCAAGAAAATAAAACTGCAACATATTTTACTCCTTTATTTTATTTTTCTCTTTCTCTATCAACAAATCAACAACCTGGAGCTTTTTCTGCAGGCTCTCGATTGCTTTCTGGATTTTCAGCTTCTCTGCCTCCAGATGATCCACAGGAGAAACTCTCTCCACCTTAGGAATAGGCTTTATGATGCTGGTCTTTACAGAATCGGCACTCTCCCCCTCCATAAAAGCCTGGACTGCCTCTTCCCTTTTCCGGTCATCCTTCATCCCTGCTACAACCTTCATATTATCATATCCTATCTCCGGTGTCACGTCATACTTCTCTATACGGAGCAGAGTGTTGGCTGTAGTCTTATCCATGCCAAGCTCCCGGTCCACATAATCCTCGAAGGAAAGATGGCGCTCTATGCACATATTCCGTGCCTCGTTGAGCACCTTGGCAAAATCCTTCATTATGACACTGTTCTTCTGGAGGAACTCCTCCTTTATGCGGCTGGTAAGCTTGATAAAGGTCTGGTCACTCTTAAAAGGATTATTGTAGACTCCTGTCTCCTCAGCCTTCTTTAAAAGCTGATGGAATGTGGCCCAGAACTGGGCTGTATGGCACCGGTTGGAAAGTGTTATATTGCCGTTCTGGCAGCTTACAACATGGTGGGCAAATTCGTGGATTGCAGTATAGATCAGGTCGCTCTCCCCTGTCATATTCTTGTTGTGTATAAGTATCTCCTGGGTTGCAGGCTTGTAGAGACCATCTACTTTTTTGCTTTTTTTGCCTGAGAATACAAGGGTGAAAGGGGGTACATCGGCAAGGGTACGGAGCTTGTCGGCCAGCTGATCCTGATTCATGCTTATTCCTTGAACAATGCGTTCTGGAAGTCGGAAATAAAGGATGAGTCCTGCTTTATTGCATCAAAGAGCTTGCTTACTCCAGATTCAACCACGCCGGCTGCACTGTTGCCCACAGCATGGCAGCTGTCTGTCTCCATATCGTAGATTACCACTCCGTCGTTGCCTGCAATATAGAAGGCCAGGCTTATATCGGCAGAATATCCCTGGTAATCGTGGTTCATCTCGGATGTGAATATTTCCATCTGGACATGGAACTTCTCTTTGGTATTCGGGACAACCAGATTCAGCTGGAGCTGCTGGTCCAGGAAGCTGCGGTACATAGAGACAAGATTGTCGGAGAAAAGCTCCTCTGCCACCTTAACCTCTGCGGTAACAGACATCTTCTTCACCATAAGAAGCAGGTCTCCATGAGGAATCTCTCCCTCAACAGCTTTGGCTGCAGTCTCGTCAAGAGCAAGCTGGAAACAGTACTGCTTTTCTCCAGGTCCGGAAGCAATGCCGCAGCGGAATTCGCCGAAGAAGACTCCGTCCGGGCCAGTCTCCAGGCTGTCAAACAGAGTACCGTCCTCGAGCAGAACCTGAATAGGAACAGAGCCTGCAGGAATACCGGAAGTTGAATCTACAAACACCATAATATTGAAGCTGTCACCGAACTCACACTGCTGATAATCTGGTGAAATAGCAATAGTGAGGGACGATATATCTGCATTCAGGTTCTGCAAGATATAAGCAGTCTGATCAGGCTTCTCCTCTGCAAGGGACAGAGTATAAGCTTCCTGCAGAATCTCAAGGCGTTCGGCCACAGTCTTAGCATCAGGAAGGCGGTCAAGGACCTCGTCCACGGTGGAAGCCACCTGTTCCGAAGAGGCAGTTTCTGTCTCTGTATTCTTTGAATTCTCACCTATCTTTAAAAAATCTTTGACCGACTGGCAGCTTGTAAAAAGAAAAAATGTTATGCTTAAAAGGGTTAACCACTTATATTTCATATATATACCTTTTTTAAGGATAGATAAAAAAAAACGGGCTGTCAAGGACAACCCGCTCTTCAGGTAAAAAAACAAGAATCAGTAGCTCTTTGAAGAAGCCATCTTGCGGTTCTTCTTCATCTGCTTCCTGAGGATTGCTTTCTTCTTCCGTGTATTGATTGTAGAAGGCTTCTCATAATACTCTCTTTTCTTCCACTCTCTGATGATACCCTCTTTCTCCACCATTCTCTTGAAGCGCTTAAGGGCCTTCTCCAGTGGTTCGTTGTCATCAACCTTAACAAATGCCATTATGATTCACCTCCTTTGGTACTATAGTCCGCAGTACGGGCTTTATCATAAATAAAAGTGTTTTTTTTGTCAATTATTTCGGGCTTTTTTCCATGTCGATTATGACAAGCTGCGGTGTAGTCTTGTTACGGAAGTAGTTGTAGTCCACCCGGAAAATAGCATCCACAGTATCGCCTAAATTCAGATCCCGCCCTGCCCTGTCGGAGCTGTTCCAGTAGATTGCCGGCCAGATGTTGGCACCTGCATCCAATGTGAACTTGATGTGACCCACCTCCTTCTGCCCAACTATATCCATGGTTTTTATCACCAGTCTCTTGGCCAGGAACACAAGCGGGGGATTGCTCTCTCCATAGGGATTAAGCCGCTGCGCCACATCCAGGATATCCTCGGTAAGATATCCTTTAGGGAGCTCTGCATCTATCTCCGGATAAGGCTTTTCGGGAATATCGATTCCAACTTCCTCCACATATGTATTCACTTTCTTCTTGAACATCTCAAGGTTGGATGAGACAAGAGAGAAACCGCCGGCAAAGTCGTGACCGCCATAGTCAAGGAAAACATCCCTGCAGTAATCAAGGAGCGGCATAATTGAATAGTTGCGGATACTCCGCACCGAGCCTATAACCTTGTCTTCCATGACAGTGTAGATTATGGCTGGTGCATTGTAATATCCCGAGAACTTAGAGGCAAGGATTCCGGTTATTCCCCTGGGCACCCCTTTTCCTCCGGTGAACACCAGAGAACTGGAGAACTCCTCGAAGCTCTCTTTTGCCGAATGAGTCAGAAGCCCCCAGTAATCCTCCCCCTGCTTTTTCCTCTGCTTGTTAAGCGAAAGAAGCTCATTGCCCAGCTTCTCTACTTCGGCTGAATCGGTGGACTTGAAGAAGTTTACAGCCTTTGACGGAACACCCATCCGGCCAGATGCATTTATAATCGGGGTTATGTACCATGCCACATCGGTGACTGTAATATTCCTGTCTATAATCTTCTGCTCGCATAAAAGCCAGTGGAGTCCTTTGCTGTTATAAGTTGCAATATGCATAAGACCGCGGTTGACCAGAATCCGGTTCTCGTTGACCAGCGGCATAAGATCTGCAATTGTCCCCAGAGCCACAAGAGGAAGCCTGTTCTCATACTCTTCCGACAGTCCTGGATACTTTTTATAAAGCAATACCTTGAAAAGGTTCAGAAGCACATCAAGCTCTGTAATCTCGGAAGAGCTGTAACGGCTGTCATGACTCAGTTCCCTCATCTTCAGAAGTCCCATGCCGGAAAGGCTTGGGAAAAGTTTATAGATTTCAGGTGCAAGATCAAAAGTCTCCAGATCAACCTGGGGGAAAACCTCCCTGAAAAGCCGTTTCTGATTCTGGGCCCAGAAAGTTATGATCAAGGAGCCTGAGAAGAAATCCATAAGCCTTGTGCTTTCCATCGAAGTTATGACACCTGGCACAATAGTTTCGGAAATCTGAGCCACCTCCACCAGGTTGTAAAGCTTCTTGGCATTGAATATGAAGCAACCGTCCGGTCCAGGCACAATATTGAGCAGAGTCACATTCTTGTTGTAATAGGAGGTGCGGGAGAACTGCAAAGCCCATATAAGCTTGGCAACCACTCCGCAGCCTGCCAGGTCACGGAAAGGATATCCGCAGTCAGGAACCTTAGGATTTATGATGGCTGTACACTCCGGCAGCTCGGCAGGAGCTGTGTGGTGGTCCAGCACTATTACATCTATGGATTTATCTGTGGCATAGGCAATCTCATCCTTGTTGGAGATTCCGCAGTCCACAGTTATTATCAGGGTTATATCGTTTTCGGCGGCATAATCCACAGCTTCGGGAGTAAGGCCATAGGGCTCATCCCCCTCCGGCACTTTCCAGAACGGGTCTGCAATGCCAAGCTCTGTCAGCATATCAGTCATAAGGACAGTGGATGTTATTCCGTCTGCATCACGGTCGCCGAACACCAGGACACGCTCCCCTTCCGACGCTGCATCAAGAATACGGTCTACAGCATCCTCCATCTGGTGGAAAAGGAATGGGTTATGAAGGTACTTTATCTCGTCCTGAAGGTAGAATTTAAGGTCTTCGGGCCTGGTTATGCCGCGGCGCACCAGAATGGATGCAAGAAGAAGCGACACCTTGTACCGGGATGCAAGATCCTTCACATCCTGGCTTTCTATGAACTTTTTATTATATTTCATCCAAGTCCCTTGAGAGAGAATTCAACCGACATTCCAGCACTGCCTGAATCCTGTCCAGCACTGCACTTTCCAATTTTTTATATTCTACCATAGAATTCTGTTTCTGCAAATAGATATTTGGAGGAAACCCCAGAAGATCCATGCACCTGAGGAGAAATTCAATGTTGATCAGGACAATCTGATCTTCGGTGCAGCTGTCAAGAAACTTCATACTTTCTATCAGAAGCTCAAATATCTCAGAGGATGAAGAGCCGCCACCATGGGTCCGGATGATTATCTCGAACCAGGTGAGAACTTTGTAATATTTCTGAAGATCAGTCTGGATTGAAAGGAAGTTATGAACAGGGGAGAAATCCTCTATCTTGGGATTCTTTGCCTTAGGAGTGTGGTATAAAACAAAATGGCCACAAGCCAGGGGTGAAACCAGAGGGCCGATCTTGCTCTTAGGTTTGTACCCGCCATAGGCTGTGGCCTCTGTTATTCCAGACTCTGGAGAGAATATCTTTACACCCTTGTGGTACTCGCCTATCCGGGTATTCTTAAGTATTATTCCATCCAGTTCTGTATAGCGGTTCATCAACTGCTATTGTACAGCTTTTTACTTGTTTTTTACAATAGCAAAAGAGAATTCGCAGCTTACGCAGAGCTTTCCGTTGACCTTTCCCTCGCCGGATGCAAAGTAGAAAGGCCCCTTGTTTCCCTTGATCCTGCACTCAGTCTCAAAGGTGTCGCCGGGGACTACAGGGTTCCGGAACTTAACCTTGTCAAGGCCTGTGAACATAGGGAGTGTGCCGTCGGTGCACTTGTCTGCAAGGAGCACACATGTAGCCTGGGCCAGCATCTCGCAAAGGATCACACCTGGAACTACAGGACGGCCGGGGAAGTGTCCTTTAAGGAAGAACTCCTCTCCACTCACCTTGTACTTGCCATGGGCAACTCCGTCTACAACCTCTGCCTCCTGCACCAGGAGCATGTTATCCCGGTGGGGCAATATTTTCTTTATCTCTTCCTGATTCATTCAATCCTCACATTTCTTAAATGCCAGACACGCATTGTGTCCGCCGAATCCAAGGTTTACAGAGAGGGCCAGATTGATCTCCGCCTTCCGTGCAACCAGCGGAACATAATCCAGATCGCAGTCCGGATCTGGTTCCTTAAGGCCGATGGTAGGAGGCACAATGCCCTCCCTCATGGCCATGATGGCCGCAATAGCCTCAACACCGCCGGTAGCACCCAGCATATGACCTGTCATGGACTTGGTGGAGCTTATAAGAATCTTATAGGCATTGTCACCGAAAGCCTTCTTGATGGCCAGTGTCTCTGACTTGTCGTTGAGCGGGGTGCTGGTGCCGTGGGCGTTGAAGTAGACCTTGGTCTCCCCCTCCATTCCAGCTTCCTTGACAGCATCGGTTATAGCCCGTGCCGCACCGCCTGCCTCCGGATCCGGGGCAGTCATATGGTATGCATCGCAGGTGGAGCCATAGCCGCACATCTCAGCATATATCCTGGCACCACGGGCTTTTGCATGCTCATATTCCTCAAGGATAAGGATACCTGCTCCCTCCCCCATGACAAATCCGTTACGGCGCTTGTCAAAAGGAATGGACGCAGCTTCCGGGTCGGTGCTGGAGGAAAGGGCCATGCAGTTGATGAACCCTGCAACTCCTGTGGGGCCTATAGCAGCCTCGGCACCGCCTGAGATTATGGCATCGGCGTAGCCTCCCTTTATTGCACGGTAGGCCTCGCCAATGGCTGTAGAGCCGGTTGCACAGGCTGTGGTGACAGGGACACATGGACCCTGGGCATGGAACTTTATGGCAATATTACCAGCTGCCATATTGGCTATCATCGTAGGGATGAAAAGAGGAGAAACCCTGCGAGGTCCCTTGTCATGCAGCTTGATAACCTCTTCTGTGAAGGTGGCGATACCACCTATGCCTGAGCCTACATATACTCCAAGCCGCTCCGGTGCTATATTCTCAAGAATACCGCTGTCCTTGACAGCCTGATATGCGGCAGCCATTCCATACTGGGCGAAAAGGTCGCTCTTGCGGATCTCGGCCTTCTCCATATAGAGATTAGGGTCAAAATCCTTGACCTCTGCGGCCAGCTTAGCCTTGAAGTCTGTGGTGTCAAACCTGGTTATAGGACCGATTCCGTTCTTTCCGGCCACAATGGAGGACCAGAAAGTGGAAACATCATTTCCCACAGGGGTTATGGCACCCATTCCTGTAACAACTACTCGTCTCATAATACTCCTTACATTGCCATTCCGCCGTCTACGCGGATAACCTCGCCAGTTATATAATCAGATACCGGGCTGGCAAGGAACAGAACAAGGTTTGCCACATCCTCCGGCTTTCCTGCCTTCTTCATAGGAACGCTGTCAATAAGCTTGTCCCTGCCCGGCAGGTCTTTTGTCATATTTGTATCGATCACTCCAGGAGCCACTGCGTTGCAGCAGATTCCTCTGGCACCCAGCTCCCGTGCGATAGTCTTGGTAACTCCGATGATTCCGGCCTTTGATGCTGAATAGTTGACCTGCCCTGCATTTCCCATAAGACCGGCGATGGAGCTTACATTGATGATCTTTCCATAGTGTTTTTTAAGGAAGATGGGGCTGCAGTGCTTTGTCATGTTGAACACACTCTTGAGGTTGATGTTGATGACTGCATCCCAGTTCTCCTCGCTCATGGAGAAGATAAGGCTGTCCCTTGTGATTCCTGCGTTGTTCACCAGGATATCGATGGTACCGAAATCCTTTGCAATCTGAGCCACTGTAGCCTTTACTGCAGCAAAGTCAGATACATCGCACTTATATGGCCGTGCTGTGACACCGAAAACCTTGAGCATGTCGCAGGAAGCCTGAGTGTTCTCGATGTTTCCCACATCAATCAAAGCTATGTCTGCATGGTTTTCAGCCATCTTCTGGGCAACAGTGAAGCCGATTCCTCTGGAGCCCCCTGTAATAACTGCAACTTTTCCTTTAAGCATTTTTAATCTCCTCAGCCACCCGGGCTGCATCCTGACTGTTCTCCACATTGAAGAAGCGCACATTGCCGCTGATCTTTGATACAAAGCCGGAGAGGGTGTGTCCCGGTCCGCACTCCACAAAGGTATCAAAACCGTCAGCAATCATGTTCTCTATCAGGCTCTGCCAGTTTACAGGACTTTTAATCTGCATTGTCAGCAACTCCTGCACTGGGCTATTGTTGTATTTTTTTGAAGTATAATTTGAATAAATATCAATTTTACTTGTTTTAAAATTATATTTTGATAATTCCTTAGCAAATTCTTCAGCAGCCTTAGCCATGAATGGAGAATGGAAACCTCCGCTCACAGGGAGCTGAAGGTACCGTCCACCAGCACTCTTCACATCCAGCTTGAAACTTTCCATCTCCTCGGGAGCACCAGAGACAACCAGCTGTCCCGGGCAGTTGTAGTTGACCGGATAGATATGAGTATACTTAGAGGCAAGCTCCTCCACCTTGGTGTTGTCCAGCTTAAGGACAGCGGCCATGATGCTCTTCACATCCTTTCCTGCCCCATCCATCAGCTCAGCCCTTTTACACACCAGCTTGAAGCCTTCTGCATCGGAAAGCATGCCGGCATAAGTGATGGCTGCTATCTCCCCCAGGGAGAAGCCTGCCACTGCCTGGCAGGCCAGCCCATGCTCTGAAAGTGCATGGGCAGCAGCCAGGTCCACGCAGAATATGCAGGGCTGGGTGTTGCAGGTCCGGGAAAGCTCCTCCTGGGTGCCTGTGAAGCACTGGGCCGCTGTCAAAGGCCGCAGGCTGTCTGCCATATCGAATATTGCTTTTGCCGCCTTATTGTTGTCATAGAGGTCCTTGCCCATTCCTGAGTACTGGGCCCCCTGACCGGCGAACAAGAATGCTATTTTACCCATTTTGTCCCTTTCAAAAGCTCTTCTGCCTGGGAAACCAGCTCGTCGATGATCTCCTTGGCGCTCTGCTCCTTGGTGACCATACCTGCGATCTGGCCTGCAATGAAGCAGCCCTTGGCATCGTCCCCATCCACAGCTGCGGCCCGGAGTGCACCGATTCCTGCGCTCTCAAGCTCCTCGTTGGAGATGGAAGGATCGTTCTCCTTCATGAAGAAGTTCCGGGAGAAGCTGGTCTTGAGGCTCCGCACCGGATGACCCAGCTTGCGGCCTGTGACAATAGTATCTATGTCGCTGGCCTTGAGCACCTTGGCCTTGTAGTTAGGATGGACTCCGCACTCATTGGCAACCAGGAACCGGGTTCCCATCTGGACACCCTTGGCACCCAGCATGAAGGCTGCGGCAATACCACGGCCATCGCCGATTCCACCTGCTGCGATGACAGGGATAGAAAGTGCATCAACAACCTGTGGCACCAGTGCCATGGTGTTGAGCTCGCCGATATGGCCGCCGGACTCACCGCCCTCTGCCACAACAGCAACTGCACCAAGCTTCTCCATCCGCTTTGCAAGCATCACAGAAGGAATCACAGGAATAACCTTTATTCCGGCCTCCTTCCACATAGGCATGTACTTGGCCGGGTTTCCTGCACCAGTGGTCACTACCGGAACCTTAAGGTCGGCAACCACCTGTGCAACCTCTGCCACATGGGGGCTCATA
>Ga0256405_10001757_pt1 | contig 55939 bp, 40 predicted proteins | sample RumenRJG_02DNA_FD_189096 | JGI IMG/M metagenome (GOLD analysis project Ga0256405, IMG submission 189096) | Bovine rumen microbial communities from Lethbridge, Alberta, Canada - RJG_02 | ecosystem: Host-associated > Mammals > Digestive system > Stomach > Rumen | place: Canada: Alberta... | reverse complement strand
GATGCGGTCGAGGCGGTAGACCACGATGGCGGCAAAGGCGATCTTCTGGGAGTCCTTCATCATTTTCTTGAACTGCGGGCGCTCCAGATTGCCGCCGGAAAAGCCCTCGTCCTCGTAGACCAGCACGTTTTCCGCCGCTTCCTCGCCAAAGTGCATGGCGATGTACTGACGGCAAAGCTCGATCTGATTCTCGATGCTCTCGCCCTTGCCGGTGAATTTGGACTTGCGGGAGTAGATGACGTATTGCTTCGGCGTATCTTTCGATTTCATGGCGGCACCTCGCGCTATTCGTTAGGTTGGTAGATATATTATATCGGATTGGAATCCATTTGAAAAGATGCCAAGAGAAGAATCTGAAAATTTCTGCGGGAGGCAGAGGTTTTCGCGCTCTGATCGTGCCCGTTCGGAGGGCATCACTCATGTGCATCGAGAAAATGATTGATGAAATGAGCGATGCGTGCTATTTAGAACATTATTGTTTTCGTCATCGACTGCATTCTTGCAGTCTCACCGCACGATTTTTGCGCATTGCTACTTGTCATACGTCAAGTTTATTTTACGTCACGGCTTGTCATATGACAAGATGCATCGTAAAAACCGCCGCCCCGAACGAAAAATCGAGGCGGTGGTTTCATCATGCAAGGCTTCGCAGATATTCTTCCACATTCTGATACTGCGGAAGGCGAGCATCCTGTCCCCGATGTGCTCGGGATGCGGAGGCCGTGCGTTCGAGCCGCATTGCTCCGCGCCAAGAGAACGGCACGACGAAAGTCGTGTCGTTCTCTTTTCTCAATTTTTTCATATTCCTACTTGACAAGTAGGTAACCTCGTGTTACAATGCCTATTAATCCGATAGGAAATATATGAATCAGAAATGAGGCAAGCCTATGCTGTCCTTTTTCATGCTCCGATGTCGCCGGTAAACACCTTTCCTCTCTCTTAAAATTACTTCTCTTTCAAAAAAATATACAACCTACAATAAAAGGAGTTTACCGTTATGAAGACTTATGATACCATTACCGACCTGATCGGCTCCACTCCCCTGCTCAAGCTCAACCGTTTCGCCGCCGCGGAAAACCTCGGCGCTGAGGTCTACGCAAAGCTCGAATACTTCAATCCTGCCGGCTCCGTCAAGGACCGTATCGCCTATGCCATGATCACCGACGCCGAGAAGAACGGCGCGCTCAAGCCCGGCTCCGTCATCATCGAGCCGACCAGCGGCAACACCGGCATCGGCCTTGCCGCCGTCGCCGCCGCGCGCGGCTACCGCATCATCATCGTTATGCCCGAGACCATGAGCGTTGAGCGCCGTCAGTTGATGAAGGCCTACGGCGCGGAGCTGGTGCTCACCGAGGGCGCCAAGGGCATGAAGGGCGCCATTGCCAAGGCGCAGGAGCTGGCCGCCCAGACGCCGGACAGCTTCATCCCCGGTCAGTTCACCAACCCCGCGAACCCCTCCGCGCACCGCGCCACTACGGGCCCCGAGATCTGGAACGACACCGACGGCATGGTGGACATCTTTGTTGCGGGCGTCGGCACCGGCGGTACGCTGACCGGCGTGGGCGAATACCTCAAGAGCCAGAACCCCAACGTCAAGGTCGTGGCGGTCGAGCCCGCCGGCTCCCCGGTCCTGTCCAAGGGCGTCGCGGGCGCGCACAAGATCCAGGGCATCGGCGCGGGCTTCGTGCCCGACACGCTCAACACCAAGATCTACGATGAGATCATCACGGTAGAGAACGAGGACGCCTTTGCCACCGGCCGCGAGCTGGCGCGCAAGGAGGGCCTGCTCGTCGGCATCTCCTCCGGCGCGGCGGTGTGGGCCGCCGCCCAGCTCGCCAAGCGTCCCGAGAATCAGGGCAAGCGCATCGTCGTCCTGCTGCCCGACACCGGCGACCGCTACCTTTCCACCCCGATGTTCGCAGACTGATCCCACGCTACCCTTTTGACGCAGATCTCCTCCGCGCGCAGCGCGAGGGAGGCATACCATGCGGCGAGGAGCTGTTCCGGCTCCCCGCCGCATTTCTCTGCCCGCTCACCTCCGTAGGTCACGCGCAGCGACGCAGCGCCGAGCGGCAGGACAACGCCCCGCGCCGCAGAGATCTCTGCCGCATCGTCAAAGCAGAGCACGATGTCCGCGCCCTCCGGCACGCGCAGGACAGGAGCCGCGACGCCGATGCGGCTGCGCAGCGTCTGCGACAGCTCCCAGCCGCCCTGCGCCGTGCAGAGCTGCAAATAGCGCGTGTCCGCCGCCAGCGTCTCCGCCGCCACGGCATAGGCGCGCGTGACGCGCAGAGCGCAGAGCGCGACGGTCGCTCTGCGCGGTGCGATCTCCTGCTGTGCCATCACACGGCGCGCGATGGCGGCAGCCGCCGCCTCGCGCAGTGGCCGCACATCCACTGGGACGATCCCCCGCGCGGCAAAGCGATCATACGCGGAAAACCCCCGCGGAAAGACCGCCTGCGTCACACCGTACCATTCCAGCGTCCGCGCGGCGGTACGCAGGCTCCACACCGCCCGCAGACCGTCGCCGCGGCGGATGCCTACGGCAAGGAACCGCACGCCGTCCAAACGCTTCTCCTGCGCGCCGCAGCGCTCGCCCGCGCCGCGCCATTCCACTAAGCCAAACATGGTTTCCCCTCTCTCCCCTATCCCACGACACAAAAAGGACTCTCCCTACTCTATGGGAGAGTCCTTTGTTTCCATGCCGGTAAATTCAGTTCCACGCCTTAACGTAGTCCGTCAGGTACTTGAGCGGATCGACGAGCTGACCGTTCTCCGTGATCTCAAAATGCAGATGCGGACCGCTGCCGACGCCGCTCGAGCCGGTCACGCCGATGGCCTGTCCCTGCTTGACCACCGCGCCGACGCTCACCGAGCGCTTGGAAAGGTGCTGGTAGGTGGTCGTGTTGCCGCTGCCGTGGCTGATGACGATGTACTGCCCGCGCACACTGTTGCTCGACGAAATGATGACCGTGCCGGCCTTGGCGGCATAGACGGTGGAGCTGTAGTATACGCCGCCGATGTCGATGCCGCGGTGGTTGGTGGAGGCGCCCTTGATGCCGGTGTTGCGCTTGCCGAAGGGCGATGTGACGCGCTTGCTGGTCGTCACGGGCCAAATGTAGCCGCCGTAGGTCACCGTTGTGTTGCCCTGCTGCGCGGCAAGCTCCTTGCTCAGGCGGACGATCTCCTTCTGCGTTTTTTCCTCCTCGGCCTCGATCTCGGCGAGCACGTCCTTATAATCCGCCTCGTTCTCCTCCATTTCCTTGATGAGACCGGTCGCCTCGGTGCGCTGATCGCGCAGCTCGTTGTTCTTGACCGCCAGCGCCTCCTTGGCGCTCTGCTGCTCGGCGAGCGAGGTCTCGAGCGTCTGCTGCTTTTCCGCGATCTGCGCCTGCAGCACGCGCAGGTCGTCGATCACGCGCTGATCGGCCTCCATCACCTCGCTGATGAAGTCCATCGCGCCGAGCAGCTCCTCAAAGCTCGACGACTGGAAAAGCACCGACCAGTAGGACACCGTCCCGCGCTCCTCCATCGCGCGCACGCGCTTGCAGAATAGCTCGTACTGATCCGCCTCCTGCGCCTGCGTCTCGCTGAGCTCCTGCTCGGTCTGCTCGATGAGCGTTTCATACTGCGTGATCTGCTGCTCGGTGTTGGCGATCTCCTCGCTGATGAGGTCGATCTGCTGATCGAGCAACGCCTTGCGCTTGAGCGTGTTGGCCTTGTCCTTTTTGAGCGCGCTGAGCTGCTTGTTCACCTCGCTCTTTTTGCTTGAGAGCGCGTTGGATTCCTTTTTCAGCTTGTCGATGTCCGCCTGGGTGACAGCAGAGGCCGTCTGCGGCGGCAGGCGCAGCGGCGTCAGGTCCGCCGCGAGCACGCCGAAGGCAAACAGGAACGCGACCGCCGCGCGCAATACTCGTTTTGTTCTCATGGGCAGCCGCCCTCCTTTTTCAGACTTGCAGGAATTTGCGGATCGCCGTCAGGCTGCCGCCGACGCCGACGAGCATTCCCACGCCGACGAACACCAGCGCGACCGGCTTCCATATCGTCGCAAAGTCCACAACGCTGAAGAGATTCAGCGCATCGGACACGGAAATGCTCCGCGCGACGGTCGCGTACAGCAGCCATTGCAGACCGAAGGCGACGCCCGCGCTCAGAAGGCCGATGATGAAGCCCTCATACACAAAGGGCCAGCGGATGAAGCCGTTCGTCGCGCCGACCATCTTCATAATGGCGATCTCGTCGCGCCGGTCGAAGGTCGTGAGCTTAATGGTATTGGAGATGATGAACACGGAAACGACCAATAATATCGCGATGAGCGCGATGCACACCACGCCCGCCACGTTCCGCAGCGTGATGAAGCCCTCCGCCAGATTTTCGTCCGCGCGGGCGTCCGCGATGCCGGTCACCTTCTTGACCGCCTCGCGCGTCTCCTCCATCCGGCCGAGGTCGATCACCTTAATGGCAAAGCGGTCACGCAGGATATCCGGGTCCAGATCGCCGAGGGCGTATTTCCCCTCGTACTTTTTCTCGAAGGTCTCGCACGCCTCCTCGCGCGTGATAAAGCGCACGCTCCTCACATTCGGCACCGCCTCGACGGCGGACTGGAGCGAGCGCCCCTGTGCCTCCGTGAGCGTATCGTCCACAAAAGCAAGGATCTCATTTTCGCTTTCCAGCTGACGAAGCTGCTCGTTGACGTTGTAGGCCACAAGGGAAAACGTGCCCATGACAAGCAGGCAAGCCACAGTGATGCCGACAGCCGCAAAGGACATAAAGCCGTGGCTGAACAGGTTCACCACGCCCTCGTGGAAAAAGTAACCAAAATCGTGTCTTCTCATCGCGCCTCACCTCATATTGTAGCCGATGCCGTCGCTCACGACGATACCGCGCTCAAGCGTAATGACGCGCTTCTGGAACTTGTTGACCAGATCCTTTTCGTGCGTCACGACGAGCACCGTGGTGCCGAGCTGGTTGATGCGCTCGAGCAGCATCATGATCTCCAGCGAACGGGCGGGGTCGAGGTTGCCGGTCGGCTCGTCGGCGATGATGGTATAGGGGTTGTTGACGAGCGCGCGCGCGATGGCCACGCGCTGCTGCTCGCCGCCGGAGAGCTGGTTGGGGAACTGATTGGCCTTGCCGTCCAGTCCCACCAGCTTGAGAACGTAGGGGATGCGCTTTTTCGCCTCGCGCGGCGAGGAGCCCACGGCGCGCATGGCAAAGCTCAGATTCTCATAGACCGTTTTCTTCTCGATCAGGCGGAAATCCTGAAAGATCACGCCGATAGACCGGCGCAGCAGCGGGATCTGCCGGTCGGAAATGTTGTTGAGGTTGAAGCCGTTGATCATCAGTCGGCCGCCGCTCGGCAGGACCTCGCCCGTGAGGAGCTTGATGATGGTCGATTTGCCGCTTCCGGAGGGACCGACGAGAAAGACGAATTCGCCGTCGTTGACCTCCATCGTCACACCGCGCAGCGCGTGTGTCCCGTTCTCATATTCCTTCTGCACGTCGGTCAAGCGGATCATCGCCGTGTTCTCCCCTTTTTCTCCAAGTTTGCCTATTTTATTCTATTATACGCGAGCGGCAAAGAAATGGCAATAAAAATTATGGCAACACCGCATAACAGGCTTATAAAAGGTTCGGTATAGCAGGATCTGCTAGACTTTATAAAGAAATCTTTTGCTTTCTGTTTGTGGGGCATCAATGATCAGACTGCCAGACAGGGCCTGTCAGCCAGAATCAAGTTTGCCAACGCAAACATCATATTCAGTTTTGCCGTCTGCTTTTGCAGCCCTCGGTAGCGGGTCTTCCGGTATCGAAGCTGACCTTTGACGACAGCAAATACGTGTTCTACTTTTGCCCGGACGGATGATTTTTCATGTTCTCTCCGTTTGAGCTGCCCCTGAGAACGAGTAGATTTCTTGGCAATCTGCGAGGGGCGACGGTTGATCTTATAGCGAATCCGTTTTCCGTTTGCGTTCTTTTTTACAGCGTCCTCACGCTTTTCTGCTCCAAGATAGCCGCTGTCCCCATAGACAACGGTTTCCTCGCCTGTTAGCAATTCCGAGGTCATGGAGACATCGTGCTGATTGGCAGCTGTTACTTTTACCGTGTGGACAATACCGCTATCCTTGTCCACACCAATATGAGCCTTATAGCCGAAATGCCATGTGTTTCCCTTTTTCACCTGATGTGCATCCGGGTCACGTTGTTTCTCTTTATTTTTTGTGGAACTCGGGGCAGAAATGATTGTGGAATCTACGATGGTTCCTTTTTTCAAAATCATTCCACGCTCCATCAGCAGCGATACGACCTGCGCAAACAGTTTTTCCTGTAAGCCGTTCTTTACCAGCAGATTGCGGAAGCGACCCAAGGTGTCTCCATCCGGAACCTGATTGCTGGAGTCCACGCCACAGAACTCCGAAAATGCGCGACTGTCTATAACCTCCGCCACGGTTGCCATGTCGGAGAGGTCGTACAGGTTCTGAATCAGATAGATTCTCAGCATCCGTTCCAGATCATAGGGCTTATTGCCGCGCTCTCCTTTATAATAGTGCGGCTTGATGAGGGCAATCCACTCTCCCCACGGAACGATGCGCTCTATCTGCGCGAGAAATTCTTTCTTATGTGTCCGTACATTTGCTAGTTCATCGCTGAATGCGGACATAGTCATCTGTTTATCCATAGGAAGATTATATCACATTTCCAGCATTCCTGCTCAGATTTTTTCTGTGCGGTATTGCCTTAGGTAAACAGCCGCTGTTTTTTTGACGCTCCCCAGCGGAAAAAGTTCCCAAGGCGCAAAAAAAGAGGCTTTCCCTTCGGAAAGCCTCCTTCGCTATTCTCTTACGCCTCGATGCCGCGGGAGGCAAGGTATTTTTTGACCATCAGCGCCACCTTGAAGGTGATGGCGTCGTCGAACTCACGCAGGTCAAGGCCGGTGAGCTTCTTGATCTTCTCCAGACGGTAGACGAGCGTGTTGCGGTGGACGAACAGCTTGCGCGCCGTTTCGGAGAGGACGAGGTTGTTCTCAAAGAACTTGTTGATGGTGAAAAGCGTCTCCTTATCGAGCGAGTCGATGGGGTTCTTCTTGAAGACCTCCTGCAGGAACATCTCGCACAGGGTGGTCGGCAGCTGATAGATCAGACGGCCGATGCCGAGGTTTTCGTAGCTGACGACATATTTCTCCGTATCGAAGACCTTGCCGACCTCGATGGCGATCTGCGCCTCCTTGTAGCTCTTGGCGAGGTCGCGCAGGTGCGCGGCGACCGTGCCGATGCCGACGACGACCATGCTCTCGCCGTTCTCACGCAGCGTCTCTTCAATGAGCTGGGCGGTCTTCTCCAGATCGCGCGTGCTGACATTCTCGCCAAGCTGCTGAATGAGCACCACGTCGCTCTCGCCCATGGGAAGCGCAAAGCTCGTCTGGCGGTCCGGGAAGATGTTCTGCACGGCCTCCACGGTCAGGCCCTCAAAGCGCTCGTCCAGGCGGCGGATCAGAAACACGCCGCGGTTGAGCTCGGTCTCAACGTGCAGCTCCTTGGCGCGGATATAGAGGTCGCTGAGCATGATGTTGTCGGAGATGATGTTCTTGATGAAGGAGACCTTGTCGTACTTCTCCTCATAATAGCTCTTGGCCGCGTTGAGCGCGACCGCCGCCATGGAGCAGGCCGCGCGGCTCATCTCGTTCTCGCCATAGGCAAAAACCGCAAAATCAAAGTGACCGTTCCAGCCGGACAGTGTCTTGAAGGTCTTGCCGGCGAGCGGAACCACGCTCTCCTCCGCGTCGTTGATGCTATTCACAAGCTCGTTCCAATGGCTGCCGATCTCGCTCAGCTCCGTACAGGCAATGACGGTACCCTCGGCGTCGATCACGCCGATCTCGGTATCGACCGCATCCTTGAATTGCAAAACGATGTTCTGGAAAACTCTCCCTGACATGGTGTACCTCCCGAAACCCTTACGCGGGTAGTTTGTGCAACTTGCTGATTGAATGAAATTATTATACTTGGCTTCGACATAATTTGCAAGCTATTTTTTCTTTTTTCCACAAAAAACTTTTTCTTTTTTGTGGAAAGCGTAAAGGATATTGGGACAAGTGTTCAATCTCCCGCAAATTTCGTTGGGCATTTTGTCTACCGCTGAAGCTGTGCCTCCTCTGCTGCCGTCAGCAGGCGGAATTCGCCCGGAGCGAGCGTGTCATCGAGCCGCAGCGCCCCCATCGAAAGGCGCTTCAAATACGTCACCGGCTTGCCGCGGGCAGCCAGCATCCGCTTGACCTGATGGAACTTCCCCTCGCGCAGCGTAATGAGACACTCGCTCGTCTCCCCTGCGGCGAGGATCTCCAGTCCTGCGGGCAGGCACTCCAGCCCGTCGCCGAGCGTCATGCCCGCCTCGAACGCCGCGCAGTCCTCGGGTGTCAGCCTGCCTGACACCCGGGCGTAATAGACCTTATCGACGTGCTTTTTCGGACTGAGCAGCGCGTGCGCCAGCTCGCCGTCGTCCGTCAAAAGCAGCAGCCCCTCCGTATCCTTATCGAGCCGTCCGACCGGAAACACGCCGATCTTGCGCAGCTCCGGCGTGAGCAGGTCCAGCACCGTCCTGCCCCGCCCGTCCTCGGTCGCGCTCAGTACACCCGCGGGCTTATGCAGCATGACGTAGGTGTACCTTCGGAGCACCAGCTCCTCCCCGTTGACCGCGATGCAGCAGCTCTCCGCGTCATACTTTTCCTCCGCGCTGCCGGCGATCCTCCCGTCCACCAGCACGCGGCCCTTGCGCACGAGCGTCTTGACCTCGCGGCGCGACCAGCGTCCCGTCGAGGCGATGAGCTTGTCCAGCCGTTCCTTCGCCATACCCGTTCTCCTCTGCTTTCACTTTCATTTCTGCGCCCATCCTATCATACTTTGCCCCGTTTGGGAATAGCCTTTTGTGAAAGGGTGTGACGCTGTGTTTATCTGCACGATGAAATATTCCCGCCGCCGGCTGCTCGGCGTTTTGTGGCTGCTGCTTCTTGCCTTTCTCGGCTTTCTCCTGCTGCGCTCATGCGGCTCGGACCGTACCGCTGCCGCCGCAACGAACGAGCAGCGCGTCGCCTACCTGAACTCCCTCGGCTGGCAGGTCGAGCCGGAGCCGGTCGAAACGCTCTCGCTCACCCTGCCCAAGGAGCTGGAGGAGCCCTATCTGAGCTACAACGTGCTCCAGCGCGCGCAGGGCTTTGATCTGGAGCCCTGCTGCGGCAAAACGGTCGAGCGCTGCACCTACACGGTGAAAAACCATCCCTCGGGCAAGGTCTGTCAGGCCGACCTCTACATCTGCGGCGGCGAGATTGTCGCGGGCGATATCCTCTGCACCGGCGAAGGCGGCTTCATTGCGCCGCTGGCCTTTCCGAAGGACGCCTGAGCGCCTACCTTCCCCGCTTCGCTCTCGTTTTCCGGCGGAGCTTCTTCACAGGGCAAAAAGAAAGACAGCCTTTCGGCTGTCTTTCTTCTATCTCATTCAGGAATTAGTCCTTGCACTCGATAACAACACCGGAACCGACGGTACGGCCGCCTTCACGGATAGCGAAGCGGAGGCCCTTCTCGATCGCGATGGGGGTGATCAGCTCAACGTTCATGTCGACGTTATCGCCGGGCATGCACATCTCGGTGCCCTCGGGCAGAGTGATGACGCCGGTGACGTCGGTGGTACGGAAATAGAACTGGGGACGATAGTTGTTGAAGAACGGGGTGTGACGGCCGCCTTCATCCTTGGTCAGAACGTAGACCTGGCCAACGAACTTGGTGAGGGGGTGGATGGAGCCGGGCTTGCAGAGGACCTGGCCGCGCTCGATCTCGGTCTTGGCAACACCGCGGAGCAGAGTACCAACGTTATCGCCGGCTTCGGCGTAGTCGAGCAGCTTGTGGAACATTTCGATACCGGTGACGACGGTCTTGCGACGCTCATCGGTCAGGCCGATGATCTCGACTTCCTCGCCGAGCTTGAGCTGACCACGCTCAACTCTACCGGTAGCGACGGTGCCGCGGCCGGAGATGGTGAAGACGTCCTCAACGGGCATCAGGAAGGGCATGTCGGCCTTACGGTCGGGAGTGGGGATATAATCGTCAACAGCGTCCATGAGCTCCTTGATGCAGGCATACTCGGGGGCGTTGGGATCGGTGGACTCGGAAACGAGAGCGTTCAGAGCGGAGCCCTTGATGATGGGAATCTCATCGCCGGGGAACTCATAGCTGGAGAGCAGCTCACGGACTTCCATCTCGACGAGCTCGAGGAGCTCCTCATCGTCGACCTGGTCGCACTTGTTCAGGAAGACAACGATGGCGGGAACGCCAACCTGACGGGCGAGCAGGACGTGCTCGCGGGTCTGGGCCATAGGACCGTCGGAAGCGGCGATGACCAGGATCGCGCCGTCCATCTGGGCAGCACCGGTGATCATGTTCTTGATATAGTCGGCGTGGCCCGGGCAGTCAACGTGAGCATAGTGACGCTTCTCGGTCTCATACTCAACGTGGGCCGTGTTGATGGTAATGCCGCGCTCGCGCTCTTCGGGAGCCTTATCGATGGAGCTGTAGTCGGTGTACTGGGCCTTGCCCTGCAGGGCGAGCCACTTGGTGATGGCAGCGGTCAGGGTGGTCTTACCATGGTCGACGTGACCGATGGTGCCGATGTTTACGTGGGGCTTAGTTCTCTCGAATTTCTGCTTAGCCATTAGAGTGATCCTCCTATTATGATTTTTTCATTGTTTTCGGTGTCACTTGCATAACACCATGATTTTACCGTAAATCGAGCCGATTTGCAACTGTTATTTTCGTGCCTCAGCTCATGTGGCGCCCGGTGCGCTGATCGATGATCTTTTCCTGAATGCTCTTCGGGATCTCGATGTAGTGCGAGGGCTCCATCGTGTACTGACCGCGTCCCTGCGTGCGGGAACGGAGGTCGGTGGCATAGCCGAACATCTCGGCGAGGGGAACAAACGCATCAATCTGCTGCGCGCCGGAGCGGGCCTCGAAGCCTTGGATCTGACCGCGGCGGCTGTTGAGGTCGCCGATGACATCACCCATATACTCGTCGGGGACAATGACGCTGACCTTCATGATCGGCTCGAGCAGCGTGGGGCCGGCCTTCTGGCAGGCTTCCTTGAACGCCATGGAGCCGGCGATCTTGAACGCCATCTCCGAGGAGTCGACCTCGTGGTAGGAGCCGTCGTACAGCGTGACCTTGACGTCGACCACCGGATAACCGGCGAGCACACCCGCGAGCATCGCGCCCTGGATACCGGCATCGACCGCGGGGATATACTCCTTGGGAACGCTGCCGCCAACCGTGGCGTTGACGAACTCGTAGCCCTTGCCGGACTCGTTGGGCTCAACGTGGATCTTGACGTGACCGTACTGGCCCTTACCGCCGCTCTGGCGGGCATACTTGGTGTCCTGATCGACGGCCTTGGTGATGGTCTCCTTATAGGCGACCTGCGGCGCGCCGACATTCGCCTCGACCTTGAACTCGCGGAGCAGACGGTCGACGATGATCTCCAGATGGAGCTCGCCCATACCGGCGATAATGGTCTGACCGGTCTCTTCGTCCGTGTAGGTCTTGAACGTGGGGTCCTCCTCAGCCAGCTTCATCAGCGCAATGCCCATCTTCTCCTGACCAGCCTTGGTCTTGGGCTCGATGGCAACGCGGATCACGGGCTCGGGGAACTCCATGCTCTCGAGGATGATCGGGTGCTTTTCATCGCAGAGCGTGTCGCCCGTCGTGGTGTTCTTGAGACCGACCGCCGCGGCGATGTCGCCGGAGTAAACGGTCTCGATATCCTCACGATGGTTGGCGTGCATCTGCAGGATACGGCCCATGCGCTCACGAACATTCTTGGTGGAGTTGAGAACGGAGGAGCCGGTGTTGAGTGTACCGGAATAGACGCGGAAGAAGCTCAGGCGGCCGACATAAGGGTCGGTCATGATCTTGAATGCCAAGGCGGAGAAAGGCTCGTCATCGCTCGGCTCACGCTTGTCTTCTTCGTCCGTCTTCGGGTTGATACCCTCGATGGCGGGGATATCGGTCGGCGCGGGCATATAGTCCACAATGGCATCGAGCAGCTTCTGCACGCCCTTGTTGCGGTAGGATGTACCGCAGACCACAGGGACCATCTCGACCGCGACGGTCGCCTTGCGGATCGCTGCGCGGATCTTGGCGGTGGGGATCTCCTTGCCCTCGAGATACATCTCCATGATCTCATCGTCGAACATGGAAACGGCGTCGAGCATCTTCTCACGGTATTCCTCCGCAAGCTCGCGCATATCCTCGGGGATCTCCTCCACGCGCATATCCTTGCCCATTTCGTCGTAGTAGACGTCCGCGTTCATCTCGACCAGGTCGATGATGCCGCGGAATTCGGCTTCCTTGCCGATGGGCAGCTGGATGGGCACCGCATTGCACTTGAGACGCTCGTCGATCATGCGCAGGACGTTATAGAAGTCCGCGCCCATGATGTCCATTTTGTTGACGTAGATCATGCGGGGCACATGGTAGTGATCCGCCTGACGCCAAACCGTCTCGCTCTGCGGCTCAACGCCGCCCTTGGCGCACATGACGGTCACAGAGCCGTCGAGCACGCGGAGGCTGCGCTCCACCTCGACCGTGAAGTCGACGTGGCCCGGGGTGTCGATGATGTTGATGCGATGGTTCTTCCAGAAGCACGTCGTGGCGGCAGACGTAATGGTGATGCCGCGCTCCTGCTCCTGCTCCATCCAGTCCATCGTCGCAGTACCCTCGTGGGTCTCGCCGAGCTTGTAGTTGACGCCTGTGTAGTACAGGATACGCTCGGTCGTGGTGGTCTTGCCTGCATCGATGTGGGCCATGATGCCGATATTTCTTGTTTTCTCCAGAGATACTTTTCTCGGCATAAGATTCTCCTTGCTTTCTTACCAGCGGAAGTGGGCGAACGCCTTGTTGGCCTCGGCCATCTTGTGGGTATCTTCACGCTTCTTCACAGCCGCGCCGGTGTTGTTGGCGGCGTCCATGAGCTCGCCGGCGAGACGCTCGGCCATGGTACGCTCACCGCGGGCGCGGGAGTAGGCCGTCAGCCAACGCAGACCGAGGGTCTGACGACGGGCGGGACGAACCTCCATAGGGACCTGATAGTTGGCGCCGCCGACACGGCGGGTCTTGGTTTCGAGAACGGGCATAATGTTTTCCATCGCCTGGGTAAAGACGTCGAGCGGCTCATTGCCGGTCTTTTCCTTGATGATGTCAAACGCACCGTAGACGACCTTCTGTGCAACGCCCTTCTTGCCGTCGAGCATGATGCTGTTGACGAGCTTGGTCACGAGGACACTGTTGTACATAGGATCGGGCAAAATTTCTCTCTTGGGAACATTACCTCTTCTGGGCACTTTGCTTCCCTCCTTCTTATAATATAGAAATCATAGGTACTCGCGGACGGGGCTTGCCCCCGCCGTGTTTCGGCCTGCCAAAGAGGTATCCTTATATGATAAGACCTTTTGGCAAAGCTCTACTTTCATGCAGACCTTACTTCTGCTTCGGGCGCTTCGCGCCGTACTTGGAACGGCCCTGCATACGGCCCTGCACGCCCTGCGCGTCCAGAGTGCCGCGGATGATGTGGTAACGCACACCGGGGAGGTCCTTGACACGGCCGCCGCGGATCATGACCACAGAGTGCTCCTGCAGAGAATGACCGACGCCGGGGATGTAAGCGGTGACCTCGTAGCCGTTGGTAAGACGCACACGGGCGATCTTACGAAGAGCGGAGTTCGGCTTCTTGGGGGTCGCGGTTCTCACAGCGGTGCAGACGCCGCGCTTCTGAGGAGAAGGAAGGTTGGTTTCCTTGTTCTTCAGCGTGTTGAGGCTATACTGCATGGCGGGAGAATTGGACTTGTAGGTGGCCTGCTCTCTGCCCTTGCGGACCAGCTGATTAAAAGTAGGCATTCAAAAGTTCTCCTTTCTGAAAAATTGCGAGCCGGAGGCTCAATTTATTTTTTACAGGATATCGGTAAAATATCCCGAAAAAACCATATTTATCCGTTCAGGAGCGTTACGACCGCGGCGCCGACGGCGATGCCGGCCGCGCTGCCGAGCTGCGCCATCGTGAAGTTCCGCTCCACGGGAACCGACGCGCAGGCGTCCTCGACCCGTCCGGTCACAGCGGGGTCTGCGTCGCAGGCAAGAAAGACCTTTCGGGCTCTCCCCTCGCGCAGCGCGCGGAGCGATTGCTTCACGCCGACGACCTTTTGGGCGGTGCTGAGCTCTTCTAACACGGCACGCCCTCCTCACGGCATAACAAAATCCGCGAAACAGTCTCGCGCAAGGTAGAATTATAGCATAGTTGTCCCCCACCGTCAAGCGATATTTGCTCTTCGCAGCCTAAAATTTTCTCTGAAATGTACGATTTTTTCATTTTCTTTTCGGTACTAATGTATAAAGGAAGAGCCGACCGGCACGGTCGGCTCTTCTTCTGCGATATTTAGACCTCTTCGGAACTCTCGCCCGCCTCGGTCGAGGCGGCCTCGGAGGCCGTTTCGGCGGCTTCGCCGTCATACGGCTCTGCCGCGGTCTCCTCCTCGACCGGCTTTTCGCGGTCGGGGACGATCTCCTCGGCGAACTCACGGTAGGCGTTCAGGCCCGCGCCGGCGGGAATGAGCTTACCGATGATGACGTTCTCCTTCAGGCCGAGCAGGTGGTCGACCTTGCCCTTGATGGCGGCCTCGGTGAGCACCTTGGTGGTCTCCTGGAAGGACGCGGCGGAGAGGAAGGAATCGGTGGCGAGGGACGCCTTGGTGATACCCATGAGGAGCTGGGTGGCCTCGGCCTCACGCAGCGGCTCGCCGGTCTCGGCATTGACCTCACCGGCGGCATTGCGGCGCGCAATGTCCTCGTTGGCGTCCATCAGCTCCAGAACGTCGACCATCGCGCCGGAGAGCAGGTTGGTGTCGCCGGATTCCTCCACGCGCACCTTGCGCATCATCTGGCGGACGATGACCTCGATATGCTTATCGTTGATGTCAACGCCCTGCTGACGGTAGACCTTCAAAACCTCCTGAATGAGGTAGTTGTGAACGGCGGAAGCGCCGCGGATACGCAGCACGTCGTGCGGGTTGAGCGCGCCCTCCTGGATCTGGCAGCCCTTTTCGATCACGTCGCCATCCTTCACGCGCAGGCCGGTGTGCGGCACGGAGTAGGTGCGGGTGTCGCCGTCGTCGGCGGTCACGATGATGTTCAGCAGGCTGCCCTTCGTGGCCTCCTCGAACCTGACCTTACCGGCGATCTCAGAAAGCGTCGCCATCTTCTTGGGACGGCGCGCCTCGAACAGCTCCTCAACACGCGGAAGACCCTGCGTGATGTCGCCGCCGGCAACACCGCCGGTGTGGAAGGTACGCATCGTCAGCTGCGTGCCGGGCTCGCCAATGGACTGGGCGGCAATGATGCCGACCGCCTCGCCGGGGCTGACGGGCTTGCTGGTCGCCAGGTTCATGCCATAGCACTTGGCGCACACGCCGGAATGGGCGCGGCAGGTCAGGACGGTGCGGATCTCGACCTCGTGAATGTCGAACTTCTCAAGCAGATCGGCGTCGGAGGCGTCCATCATGTGATCCTTGGAGATCAGCACCTCGTCGGTGCCGGGCTTGAGGATGTCATGGACGGGATAGCGGCCGTGGATGCGCTCGGAGAACTTCTCGATGACCTGACCGTTCTCGCTGATCTCGCTGGCGATGATGCCGCGATCCGCGCCGCAGTCGTCGGAGCGGATGATGACGTCCTGGCAGACGTCGACCATGCGGCGGGTGAGGTAACCGGAGTCTGCGGTACGCAGCGCCGTATCGGCCAGGCCCTTACGGGCGCCGCGGCTGGAGATAAAGTATTCCAGCACGGAAAGACCCTCGCGGAAGTTTGCCTTGATGGGGATCTCGATGGTCTTACCGGCGGTGTTGGCCATCAGGCCGCGCATACCGGTCAGCTGGCGGATCTGCTTCATGGAGCCACGGGCGCCGGAGTCCGCCATCATGAAGATGGGGTTGTAGCGGTCCATGTTCTTCTGCAGGGCGTCGGTAACGTCGGCAGTGGTCTTTTCCCACTCGGCGACGACCGCGCGGTAGCGCTCGTTCTCGGTCATGAAGCCCATCTTGAACTGGTCCTCGATGTCCACGACGCGCTGCTCGGTCTCGGCGATGAGGGTGTACTTCTCGTCGGGGATGGTCATATCCGCGATGGAGATGGTGATGGCGGCGATGGTGGAGTTGTGGTAGCCAGTCGCCTTGATGTTGTCGAGCACCTCGGCGGCGACGGTGAAGCCGTGCTTCTTGATGGTGCGGTCAACGATCTTGCCCAGCTGCTTCTTACCGCAGGTGAACGTGATCTCGTAATCGAAGTAATGCTCGGTGGGATTGCCGTTCTCGTCCACACGCTCGACAAAGCCGAGGTCCTGCGGGATGTTGTGGTTGAACACGATGCGGCCGATGGTCGTATCGACGATCTTGTGGCCCATCGTGCCGTCCGGCAGCGCCTTCTCCACGCGCACGCGGATGGGCTGATGGGTGCCGATGAGGTGGTCCTTGAAGGCGAGCATCGCCTCGTCCTCGTCGCGGTAGACGTTGAGGTGCGTGTTCGCGCGCTCCTCGTCGGTCAGCTCGCTCAGGCTCTTGCCGGCGAGGGAGAAATCGACGTTGGACGGCCAGAACTCGTCATTGTCGAGCTGGCTCACGCCGTTTTCAAAGCGGTCGAAGGTGAGGTAGTAGGAGCCGAGCACCATATCCTGCGTCGGAACGGTGACGGGGCCGCCGTCCTGCGGACGCAGGAGGTTGTTGGCGGAGAGCATGAGGATGCGGGCCTCGGCCTGCGCCTCGGCGGACAGAGGAACGTGAATGGCCATCTGGTCGCCGTCGAAGTCCGCGTTGAACGCGGTGCAGTTCAGCGGGTGCAGCTTGAGCGCGCGGCCCTCGACGAGTACCGGCTCGAACGCCTGGATACCGAGGCGGTGGAGCGTCGGCGCGCGGTTGAGCATGACGGGGTGATCCTTGATGACGAAGTCCAGCGCGTCCCAGACCTCCGGGCGGCCCTTATCGACCATCTTCTTGGCGGACTTGATGTTGTTGGCGGCGCCGTCCTCCACGAGCTTCTTCATGATGAACGGGCGGAACAGCTCGAGCGCCATCTCCTTCGGCACGCCGCACTGATAGATCTTCAGCTCGGGGCCGACGCAGATAACGGAACGTCCGGAATAGTCGACGCGCTTGCCGAGCAGGTTCTGACGGAAGCGGCCCTGCTTGCCCTTGAGCATATCGCTCAGGCTCTTGAGCGCGCGGTTGTTCGCGCCGGTGACGGCGCGGCCGCGGCGGCCGTTGTCGATCAGGGCGTCCACAGCCTCCTGCAGCATACGCTTTTCGTTGCGCACGATGATATCGGGGGCCTTGAGCTCCATGAGCCTCTTGAGGCGGTTGTTGCGGTTGATGACGCGGCGGTAGAGGTCGTTCAGGTCGCTGGTCGCGAAGCGGCCGCCGTCGAGCTGGACCATCGGGCGGATCTCCGGCGGGATGACCGGCAGCACGTCGATGATCATCCACTCGGGCTTGTTGCCGCTCAGGCGGAAGGCGTCCACGACCTCCAGGCGCTTGACGATACGCGCCTTCTTCTGGCCGCTCGCGCCCTTGAGCTCGGCGTGGAGCTGCTCGGAGAGCGCCTCAAGGTCGATCTGCTGCAGGAGCTTCTTGACGGCCTCGGCGCCCATGCCGGCGTCGAAATCGTCCTCATACTTCTCGCGCATATCGCGATACTCTTTTTCGCTGAGGATCTGGTTGCGGATCAGCGGCGTCTCGCCGGGGTCGGTGACGATATAGGCCGCGAAGTACAGCACCTTCTCCAGAATACGGGGGCTGATGTCGAGCAGCAGGCCCATGCGGGAGGGGATGCCCTTGAAGTACCAGATGTGGGAAACGGGCGTTGCCAGCTCGATGTGGCCCATGCGCTCGCGGCGCACCTTCGCGCGGGTGACCTCGACGCCGCAGCGGTCGCAGATCTTGCCCTTGTAGCGGATCTTCTTATACTTGCCGCAGTGGCACTCCCAGTCCTTGGTGGGGCCAAAGATGCGCTCGCAGAACAATCCGTCGCGCTCGGGCTTGAGGGTGCGGTAGTTGATGGTCTCGGGCTTTTTGACCTCGCCGTGGGACCACTCACGGATCATTTCCGGAGAAGCGATGCCGATCTTGATGGCGTCAAACGTTGCGTAACTCATAATTCATGCTCCTCCTTTTCTCAATACTCGTCTTTGTCGTCGGCAAGGTCGGCCTCGACCTCGTCGTCGGGAACGTATTCAAAGCCTGCGTCCTCCAGCTCCGCCTCGTCGGCGAACGGGTTGCGGCTGCGCTCGTCGTCTGCATCCATGCGGGCGAGGTTGAAGGTGTCGAGCGCATCCTCGTCCTCCTTGAGCTCGATCTGGTTGCCGTCGCGGTCGAGCACCTGAATGTCGAGGCAGAGAGACTGCAGCTCCTTGACCAGGACCTTGAAGGACTCCGGCACGCCGGGCTGCGGGACATTGTGGCCCTTGACGATGGCCTCGTAGGTGCGCACACGGCCGGTCACATCGTCGGACTTGACGGTTAGGATCTCCTGCAGCGTGTAGCTCGCGCCGTAGGCCTCGAGGGCCCAGACTTCCATTTCGCCGAAGCGCTGGCCGCCGAACTGCGCCTTGCCGCCGAGCGGCTGCTGCGTGACAAGGGAGTACGGACCGGTGGAACGGGCATGGATCTTATCGTCGACCAGATGGTGCAGCTTGAGGAAGTAAACATAGCCGACCGTGACCTTGTTGTCAAAGCGCTCGCCGGTGCGGCCGTCGTACAGCCAGCTCTTGCCCTCGGGATCGAGGCCGGCAAGCTGGAGCGCCTCGGAAATATCCTTATCGGTCGCGCCGTCGAAGATGGGCGTGGCGACCTTCCAGCCGAGCGTCTTGGCGGCGTAGCCGAGATGGACCTCGAGCACCTGGCCAATGTTCATACGGGACGGAACGCCGAGGGGGTTCAGAACGATGTCGAGCGGGGTGCCGTCGGGCAGGAAGGGCATATCCTCCTGCGGCAGAACGCGGGAGACGACGCCCTTGTTGCCGTGGCGGCCTGCCATCTTGTCGCCGGGCTGGATCTTGCGGCGCTGCGCGATGTAAACGCGCACGACCATGTTCACGCCGGGGCCGAGGTCGTCGCCGTTCTCGCGGGAGAACACCTTGGCGTCGACCACGATGCCGCTCTCGCCGTGCGGCACCTTGAGGGAGGTATCGCGCACCTCGCGTGCCTTCTCGCCGAAGATCGCGCGCAGCAGGCGCTCCTCCGCAGTCAGATCGGTCTCGCCCTTGGGCGTGACCTTGCCGACCAGAATATCGCCGGCGTGGACCTCCGCGCCGATGCGGATGATGCCGCGCTCGTCGAGATCCTTGAGGGCGTCCTCGCCGACGTTGGGAATGTCGCGGGTGATCTCCTCGGGGCCGAGCTTGGTGTCGCGGGAGTCGAGCTCATACTCCTCGAGGTGGATGGAGGTATACAGGTCCTCGCGGACAAGGCGCTCGTTGAGGAGCACCGCGTCCTCGTAGTTGTAGCCCTCCCACGTCATGAAGCCGACGAGGATGTTGCGTCCGAGCGCCAGCTCGCCCTGATCGGTGGCAGGGCCGTCCGCCAGCACGGTGGGGTCGACGGTCTCGCCGTTTTCATTGACATACTTGCCGTGCACGCGCTCGCCGACGTCGACGATCGGGTGCTGGTTGATGCAGGTTCCGTGGTTGGAGCGCAGGAACTTGGTGAGCTTGTATTCCTTCGTCTCGCCGTTGTCGTAAGCCACGGTGATGGCGCGGGCGTCCATCTTGGTCACGACGCCGTCGCCCTCGGCTAGGACGGCGACCTCGGAGTCCATGCAGATCTTGTGCTCCATGCCGGTACCGACGATGGGAGCCTCGGGGCGGAGCAGAGGAACGGCCTGACGCTGCATGTTCGCGCCCATCAGGGCACGGTTCGCGTCGTCGTTCGGCAGGAACGGGATCATCGCGGTCGCGATGGAGACCATCATGCGCGGGGAAATGTCGATGTAATCGACGCGGTCGCGGTCGACCTCGACGATCTCGTCGCGGTGGCGGCAGGTGATACGCGGGTTGACGAGGCAGCCGTTCTCATCGACCGGCTCGGCCGCCTGACCGACGATGAACTGATCCTCAATGTCAGCGGTCATGTAGGTGACCTCGTCGGAGACATGGCCCGTCGCATGATCGACAGCGCGGAAGGGCGCCTCGATGAAGCCGTATTCGTTGATGCGGGCGTAGGTCGCGAGGTAGGAGATCAGGCCGATGTTCGGACCTTCGGGGGTCTCGATGGGGCACATACGGCCGTAGTGGCTGTAATGGACGTCGCGGACCTCCATGTTCGCGCGCTCACGGGAAAGGCCGCCGGGGCCGAGCGCGGAAAGACGGCGCTTGTGCGTCAGCTCGGCGAGCGGGTTCGTCTGATCCATGAACTGGGACAGCGGGCTGGAGCCGAAGAACTCCTTGATGGCCGCGGTGACCGGACGGATGTTGATGAGGCTCTGCGGCGTCACGATGTCGAGGTCCTGAATGGTCATGCGCTCGCGGATCACGCGCTCCATGCGGGAAAAGCCGATGCGGAACTGGTTCTGCAGCAGCTCGCCCACGCAGCGCAGGCGGCGGTTGCCGAGATGGTCGATATCGTCCTTCGTGACGATGCCGTGCGCCAGCGCGTTCATGTAGTTGATGGAGGCGAGAATATCGTCCGCAAGGATATGCTTGGGCGCAAGGCGGTCGGCATTGTCGCGGATGGCTTCCTTGAGCTCCTCGCCCTCGTACTTCGCCAGCAGCTCCTCGAGCACGCTCTTGCACACGCGCTCCTTGATGCCGCACTCGGCGACGGGGTCGAAGTCCACGAAGCGGGAGAGGTCGACCATGTTGTTCGAGAAGACGCGCAGCATCTTGCCGTCGAGGTCGAGCGTCACGTCGTTGACGCCGATGGCGTCAAGCTCGCGGGCCTCGTCGCTGGTCATGACATGGCCGGCGTCGAAGAGGATCTCGCCCGTGCGCGGGTCGGCGACGGGATAGGCGAGCTTCTGGCCGTGGATGCGGGTCCACAGGGAGAGCTTCTTGTTGAACTTGTAGCGGCCGACCATGGACAGATCATAGCGGCGCGGATCGAAGAAGAGGTTCTTGACCAGGCTCTCGCTGGCCTCGACCGTGGGCGGCTCGCCCGGACGGAGCTTGCGGTAGATCTCCAGCATGGCCTCCTCATAGGTCTTGCAGGCGTCCTTCTCCAGCGAGACCTTGATGCGGTCGTCGTCGCCGAAGAGGTCGAGGATGCCGGTGTCGGTCTTGAGGTCGGCGTACTGCTCGGCCTGACCGCCGATGGCGCGGATCAGCTCGGTGATGGGGATCTTGCGGTTCTTGTCGATGCGGACCCAGAACACCTCGTTGGTGTCGGTCTCATACTCCAGCCACGCGCCGCGGTAGGGGATCACGGTGCTGGTGAGCAGGGGCAGGTCGGTCTTGAGGTCGATCTCCTTGCCGTAGTACACGCCCGGGGAGCGGACGATCTGGCTGACGACCACGCGCTCGGCGCCGTTGATGACGAAGGTGCCGGACTGGGTCATGAGCGGGAAATCGCCCATGAAGATCTCCTGCTCCTTGATCTCCTGCGTCTGGTTGTTGTACAGCCGCACGTTGACCTTGAGCGGAGCGGCATAGGTGGCATCGCGCGCCTTGCACTCCTCCACGTCGTACTTGGGAGCCTCATCCATCTTGTAGCCGATGAAGCTCAGCTCAAGATTGCCCGCGTAGTTGGTGATCGAGGCGACGTCGGTGAACACCTCCTGCAGTCCCTCGTCGAGGAACCACCGGTAGGACTTCTTCTGGAGCTCCAGAAGATTCGGCATCTCCATGATCTCCTCATGTCGAGCGAAGTTTTTGCGAAGGGTCTTGCCGTACATCTTGTCTTTGGCCATTTTTGCTCTTCACGCCTTTCCTTTCCCGCCGGTCTGTCTCCGGCGGGGAATGTATTGGTGTGCCGTGCGACACGCACGGCTTTGTTGATAGAAATGCTGCATTTGCTCTTGTGCTTTTTTGTTTCCTGTGCTATCCTTGTGGCAATGGGTGAGGGTTCGCTTTGCGCATACTCTCACATATAAGCGCCTTATTTTATCAAAGTCAAGCGCGCAAGTCAAGTGCTTTCCGCAAAAAAACAGCAGCTTTTTCAAGCTGCTGTTTCTTTTTTGTTTATTTCTCCTGCTCCTCGGGCGTTTCCTCCTCCGGGAGCCGTGAGACCAACGCCCATTCCACGCGGCGTTCGTTGAAGCTCTGCACCTCGATGTGCAGGCCGCAGGCGTCCACCGTGAACTGGCTGCCGTCCTCGGGAATGAACGAGAGCTGGGCAAACACCAGTCCGCCGAGCGTGTCGGACTCCTCGTCCTCGGGGAACTGCACGCCCGTCGCCTCGGCGACGCGCTCAAGCTCGCACGAGCCTGCCACACGCCAGAGATTGTCGCCCACCTTTTCGATGTCCTTTTCCTCCTGCGGGTCGAACTCGTCGTAGATGTTGCCGACGATCTCCTCGAGAAGATCCTCCATCGTCACCAGGCCGCTCGTGCCGCCGTACTCGTCCACCACGATGGACATGTGCACCTTCTTGCTCTGCATATCGCGGAACAGCACGTCCGTGCGCACGGACTCGGGCACGAAATACGCGGGGCGCAGCAGCTCACGCATGGGCTTGGGCGCCTCCGCCTGCGCGTTGAGCAGATACTCGCGCGTGGAGAGGATGCCGATGATGTCGTCCGCGTTCTCCTCGTAGACCGGGAAGCGGGACAGGCCGGACGAGCGGATCGTTGCGAGAATCTCCTCGCGCGTGTCCTCGACCCACAGCATCACCATGTCGGTGCGGTGGATCATCACGTCCTCGGCGGTCGTGTTGTTGAATTCAAAGATGTTGTCAATGAGCTCTTTCTCATTAGACTCGATCGCGCCGCGCTCCTCGCCGAGGTCCACCATCATGCGGATCTCGTCCTCGCTCACGTCCTCCTCATCGGCCTTGGGGTCGATGTGCAGCGCTCGCAATACGCCGTTCGTGGACTTGGAGAGCAGCCAGATGACCGGTCGGAACACCGCCGCCACGCTCGTCACCGCACCGACCGTGAAGCGGGCGACCGCTTCGGTCTTTTTCATGGCGATGCGCTTGGGCACCAGCTCGCCGAGCACAAGGCTGAAGTACGAGAGCACGATGGTGATGAGCACCACCATGATCGTGTTGAGCGTCGAGGTGGGAATGGCCGTGAAGCCCTTGTCCACCGTCAGCCAATGCACGAGCGGATCGGAAAAGCTGTCCGCCGCGAAGGCCGAGGACAGGAAGCCGGCGAGTGTGATGGCGATCTGAATGGCGGAAAGAAAGCTGTCCGGCGCCTGCATGAGCACAAGCAGCTTCTTCGCCTTTCGGTCGCCCTCCTCCGCCTGCTTGCGCAGCTTCGTTTCCGAAAGCGAGATGACCGCGATCTCCGCCGCGGCAAAGAATGCGTTGATGAGAATAAGTATGACCAGTACCAGAATTTTTGGCAATAACGGGTCAGCAGGGTCCAAGTAGATAACCTCCTAAGCATCCGGCCTGTTGAGATTGGCTGCTCGCGCAGCGCAGACCGGTTTAGCGTAGGATAACATATTCCCGTCGAAATTGCAACGGATTCTTTTCCGCGGATGAAAAATCCGTTTTTTTCGCCATCGGTCAACAGGGGCAGGCGTAGGAAAGAGCGGTTTGCGGCGGCCTTCGCCGCGCAAACCGCCGCTTTCCCTCACCACGGTACAAGCGCGTCGTGTACGGCGCAGAGCGCCGCGTCCTCGTCGTCCCGCTTCACCAGCAGCGTGACGCGCTGCTCGCCCTCCTCGAGTCCGAGGACCGTAATGCCCGCCGCCTCCAGCGCCGAGACTGCCGCGCGGATCGCCGCGAGCGACGGCAGCGCGCGCCCGATGGCCGTCACGCGCGTGACCTCCCCGCGGCGCGAGCGCGTGACACCCGTGACCTTCCCGCTCTCCGCGCGGGGCACGACGAGCGTGCCGACGCTCCCCTCCTCGCACGAGCGCACCTCGACGGTCACGCCGTGCCTTGCCGCCAGCGCGACCGAACGGTCGTGGAGCACCTGCGCGCCGTTCGCGGCAAGGCGGAGCATCTGGTCGCAGGAAACGGCGGCGAGCCGCCGCGCCGTCGGACACACGCGCGGATCGGTGGTATAAACGCCGTCCACGTCCGTATAAATGATACAGCGCTCCGCGCCGAGGAAGGCCGCGAGCGCCACGGCGCTTGTGTCGCTGCCGCCGCGCCCGAGCGTGGTGACGTCGCCCGCCGCGTCAACGCCCTGAAAGCCTGCCGCGAGCACGACGCGCCGCTGCGCCAGCTCCTGCCGGATGCGCTCCGCGCCCACGCTTCTCACGTTCGCGCCGCCGTGCGTGCCGTCCGTCCCGACCGGCACCTGCCAGCCGGAGAGCGAGACTGCCGGCACACCGAGCGAGGCAAGCGCGATCGCGCCGAGGGCCACGCTCGCGGTCTCCCCCGTGGCGAGCAGAGCGTCCAGCTCACGCGGCGGCGGCTCTTCCGTCAGCTCGCGGGCGCGCGCGAGCAGCGCGTCGGTCGTGTCGCCCTGCGCGCTGAGCACGACCACCACGTCGTCCCCCTGCTCCCAGGTGCGCCGGACGATCCTCATGGCGCGCAGCAGCCGCTCGCGGTCACGCACGCTGCTGCCGCCGAATTTCTGTACGATAAGGCCCATAGCAGCCCCCTTCTCTTCCCAGCAAAAAAATGAGTCGGCAAACTGCAAGCAGTCTGCTGACTCATTGTATGCCGTACCCTCCCTGCGGGTTCAGCCCGCAAGGATCTCGAACTTGACCACGCCCGCCGTCTCCGCAGCGCTGGCGATAAGCTCCTCGAGCGATTCGCGCATATCGCTCGTCTCCGCCGAGATGGTCACGGCGGCGCAGCCGTTTGTCGGGATGCTCTGGTTGATGGTGAGTATATTTGCGCCCGAACCGGCAAAAATAGAAAGAACGTTGCTCAGCACGCCCGGATTATCCTTGAGCAGAGCGTAGAACGTAATGATGCGGCCGGTCTTCATGTCGTTGAAGGGCTGCACGCTGTCGCGATACTTATAAAAGGCGCTGCGGCTGATGCCGACCTGCCTCGCGGCCTCGCCCGCCGTGCTCACCTCGCCCGCGTGAAGCATCCGCTTGGCCTCGGCGACCTTGAGAAAGATCTCCGGCAGCGCATCCGCAGCGACCAGATAGAATTTTGTCTTTTTCCCCATATCCTGTTCTCCTCCCGTGGGCATTTGTCCTTTTATGGGGATATGATACCATAACGATCCACAGAGAGCAAGTAGCTTTTTCCTATAACATTCGACAGGAAGGAGGCCGGTCTTTTTGCAGACCGAACAAAAAAAGGAGTTTTTGCTCACCGGCGCCTATTATGCCGTGCTCGCCGCAGCGCTCTATCTCTTTCTCCGCTATCTTCTCTGGTGGCTGCTGCCCTTTCTTCTCGCCCTCGCCGCGGCCCGCGCGATGGAGCCGGTCATTCTCCTCCTGCGGCGGACCGTTCATTTCAAGCGCGGCTTCTCCGCCGCGCTGCTGACGCTCTTTCTGCTCTTTCTCCTCGGCGGGCTCCTCTCGCTGCTCCTCTCGGCGCTTTTCACCGAGGCGACCGCCTTCCTCACCCAGCTCCCGACGCTGCTCGACGCGCTGCCCGCGCTGACCGGCGGACTGCTCGATCGGCTGCGCGCCTACGGCGCGCTCTGTCCTGACTGGCTGCGGGAGCTTCTGACCGCCGAGCTCTCCGACTGGGCGGCTTACGGCAGCACGGCGCTCGCCGGTCTCGCCTCCCGCGCCCTCGCCCTGCTCGGCTCGATGGCCGCCGCCGTGCCGGCGCTGGTGCTCTTCGCCGCAACAACGCTGCTTGCCGTCTTCTTCCTCGCCGCCTCCTATCCCACGCTCTGCGCGGCGGCGAAACGCCGCCTGAGCCCCCGCGCGCAGCAGCGGCTGCGCTTCTGGCGCGACGGCGTGACGCACTCACTCACGCGCTGGCTGCGCGCACAGGCAATCCTCTGCTCCCTCACCTTCTGCCAGCTCCTCGCCGGCTTCTGGCTGCTGGGCGAGCGCTACTCCCTGCTCGCCGCCTTTCTCATCACGCTCGTGGACGCGCTGCCGGTGTTCGGCACCGGAACGGTGCTTATTCCATGGGCACTCGCCGAGCTGCTGCTCGGCTCGGTGCCGCGCGGGGCTGCGCTCGTCATCCTCTACCTCTGCACGCTCACCGTGCGCAGCATCACCGAGCCGAAGCTCGTCGCCGCGCAGGCAGGGCTGCCGCCCATCGCCTCGCTCATGGCGATGTACCTCGGCGCCCGCGCCTTCGGCGTAGCGGGCATGGTGCTCTTTCCATTGCTCCTGCTGCTCGCCGCCCAGGTGCTGCGCACAAAAAAGGAAGGCTCGATGTGAGCCTTCCTTTTTCCGTTCAATTTTACGCCGCGGTGTTGAGCAGCCAGTTGAGGAAATCCGTTCCCTGCTCCGGCGACACCTCCTCCGATCCCTCCGGATCGGTCGGGTCGGTCTCGCCGGCCGGAACCCAGTTGCCGTTCTCGTCGTAATAGCCCTCGCCCGGCGTCGGCTCCGGCTCGACGTACTGGTGGAGCGTGCAGGGGCCGAGCATCATCAGATCGCTGAACACGCTGCCGCTGTCGTTCGCCTGAACGGGCTTGCCCGCAGGGATCACAAACGTCGGATCGGCGGCCTGCTGCGCGGCATACGCCTCGTACTCCGCCGCGCTCAGCGGCAGGAGGATCGTCGTGCGCTCATAGCCCCACGCCGCCGTCAGATTCTCGGTCGTGAAGTCGATCGCGTTCACGCTCTGCACGCACTCGGCGGGACAATACTCGGTCGCGAGCTTGCCGCTCTCGGTGCAGAGGTTCACCGCCACATGGCCGTCGCACACCAGCGCGGGCGCGTTGCTCGCCGCCACCCAGACCGTCTGCACATCGGTGCAGCCCGGGCCCTGCAGAAGCCCCGTGCGGGTGCAGACCGTCACCTGCGTCATGTCGGCGGTACTCCCATTGAAATTCTGATTGGGCAGGTTCTCGTGCGCCTCGCTCATGGCCTTCTTCCACAGCTGCGCGGCGGGATTGCCGTTCGCGCGGATGCTGGCATTCTGGTTGTAGCCGATCCACACCGCCGCGGTGTAGTACGGCGTATAGCCGACGAAGTAGCGGTCATAGTTGCTGGAGGTCGTACCGGTCTTGCCGGCGATGGTCATGCCGGAGAAGGCCGCCTCGGTGCCGGTGCCGCTGCGCACCACGCCCTTGAGCAGCTCATTGATCGAGTACGCGGTGGACTCCTTCATCGCCACCCACGACTCCTGCTTGTTCTCCAGCACAAGGTTGCCCTTGTTGTCGCGCACCTCGATGTAGGTGCGCGGCCTGGTATACACGCCGTTGTTGGCAAAGGCGGAGTACGCCGCCGCCATCTCGACCGTGTTCACGCCGTAGGTCAGACCGCCGAGGCCGAGCGCCGCGGCGTTGAGATCGCTGTTGACCAGCGTGGTGAAGCCGAGGTTCTGCGTCATGAAGTCGTAGGACACGGACGGAGAGAGCGCCTCGAGCACGCGCACCGCCGTGGTATTGGTGGACACGCGCAGCGCGGTCTGGAGCGTGATAAGACCCTTGTAGCCGCTGTAGGAGTTCTTCGGCCACGCTTTTTCCGTGCCGTTCTCGTTCGCCTGCAGGCGCACGGGATAGTCGTCGAGCACCGTCGCCGGCGTGATGACGCCGGTATCCAGCGCGGGCGCGTAGACCGCGATGGGCTTGATGGCGCTGCCGCAGGGGCGGGTGGCGGTCGCGTAGTTGAAGAGGAAGCGGCCCTCGCGCTCGCCGACGCGGCCCGCCATCGCCACGATGTTGCCCGTGGCGTTGTCGATGACGGTCATGCCGGACTGCAGCTGCTCGCCCTTGGACGAGGTATAGGGCAGGTTGCTCGTATCGGCGTAGACCTTCTCCACGATGCTCTGCAGCTCGGGGTCGATGGTCGCGTAAATCTGATAGCCTCCGGTGTAGAGCAGCTTCTTGGCGACCTCCTCGGAATAATTCTTCTCGCGGTGCAGCGCGTCGACCACGTCGTTGAAGACCTGCTCGACGAGATACGGATCGAACTCCTCCGCGGCGGTCTCTGCCACCTTCTCCTTCGAGCTGCCGGAGGGCACATAGTTGTCGTCCCACACGAACACCAGCGGCTCGTTGACTGCCGCCTCGTATTCCGCGTCGTCCAGATAGCCGAGCTCGTGCATCTTGTCGAGCACCGTCTCCTGCCGCTCCTTGTTCTTCTCACGGAAGGTCTTGCCGCTGTCGAGCGTGCCCTGACGGGAGGGGTCGTAGAGGTAGGGGTACTGCGTGATGCCGACAATGGCCGCGCCCTCGGCGACGGTCAGGTCCTTGGCGTCCTTGCCGAAGTAGTTCTCGGCGGCCGCCTGAATGCCGTAGGAATGGTTGCCGAAGTAGACGAGGTTCAGATAGAATGTCAGCGTCTCCTCACGCGAGTAATTCTTATAGAAGCGCAGCGCCTGGAAGATCTCCGTCACCTTGCGCTTGATGGTCGGCTGATTGTTGCCGGTGGCGTTCTTGATGACCTGCTGGGTGATGGTCGAGCCGCCGCGCTGCGTTCCGCCGCCGGTGAGCATGGTGAATACCGCCTTGCCGGTCGATTTCCAGTCCACGCCGTGATGCTGGAAGAAGCGCTGGTCCTCGATGGACACCAGAGCCTGCCAGACATGGTCGGGGATGTCGGAAAATTCAATGTTCGTGCGGTCCTCGGTGCCGTGGATCTTCTGCAGCTCCTTCCACTCGCCCGTGCTCTTGTCCTGATAATAGATGACCGAGCTCTGGTTGAGCGCGATGGCGCTCATATCCACGTCCAGCACCGGCTCGAGCGTGGTGTGGACATACTTCATAAAAATGCCGAAGAACATCAGCGCCGTGCAGACGCCGATGGCCAGGAGCGTGCCGAGCACCTTCAGCGCCGTCATGCCGGTGCCGCTCCTTCTGTGGTTTTTTTGAGGCGCACGGGCGGCTTCGTGTTTCCCTTCCATTGCGCTACCTCCTTTTGCGAATTGAAAAAGCGGAGCTCCGCTTTGCTGTCTTTTGACAATAGGTAATTTATTGTAATACAAAATCGCGCAGATGTCAAACTTGCATTGCGCTTGGAAATGCGCTATACTGTCTCCATCTCAAATACCGACTGTTGGAGGAGGACACCCCCATGAGCGAAGAATACGGCCCGAATTTCGTCACGCTGACGGACGAGGAGGGCAACGACATCGAGCTGGAATACATCGACGCGCTCGAGCACAACGGCACGACCTATATGGCTTTCTTCCCCGTTGTGGAGGAGGGCGAGGAGGAGAATGAGGACGAGTACGGCCTCATCATTCTCAAGAGCGAGACGGTGGACGGCGAGGAGATGCTCGCCAACGTCGTCGACGAGGACGAGATCAACGAGGTCTACGACCTCTTCATGGAGCAGATGATGGAGGACGAGGAGGAATAACCTCGCTTCCGACGGATTTTTCCCGCCGCTCCGCTTACAATGGCAATTACCCTGCGTGGTTCGTGATAGGCTCTTTATAAACCCACATTTCGTCATACGGGACGCCGGTACGCTCCGGTGGTTTGCAGGCCTCCCGGCTGCATTTCGCGGCCGGACGTTGGAAGCAGTAAAACCGGACAGAGGCGACCCACCTGCAATTCATGTGCAGGTTTGGCGGGGTCTACACGGCCAACGCGGGGTAACTTTTTTGCTCCTTCATCGCTTTGCACAAAAATCAAAAGTCGATTTCTCCGTTTTATCAAGGCTCTTTTCACGGATTTTGACGAAATTTCCATTGAAATTGTTCCCGCCTTCGTGTAAAATAAACCTACAATCTATGACTGATAGCTGTAACGAAGTGCTGCGCGCACGGGCTGAAACTATCACTCCGGCAGAAACGCTGACGTTTCGGGCGAGTGACTCGCTTGGAGCGTCTTTTCTTTTTGCCTGAAGGGTTCGTCAGTTGAAACCATTTAACAGGAGGAAACCACTTATGAAGCTCATCACCAACGGACGTCTCATCACCCGCGACGCAGAGGGCCGCGGCTACTACGAGCACGGCGCGGTCGCCTACGAGGGCGCGAGGATCGCCGAGGTCGGCGAGGAGGCCGCCCTGCGCGCGAAGTACCCCGACGCTGAGATCGTCGATGCCAAGGGCGGCGTCATCATGCCCGCCTTCATCAACGCGCACACCCACATCTATTCCGCGCTCGCGCGCGGCCTGTCCATCGTCGGCAACAACCCGACAAACTTCTACGAGGTCCTCGACGGAACATGGTGGGCCATCGACCGCCACCTGATGATGGACGGCACCAAGGCCAGCGCCACCGCGCTCTACATCGACTCCATCAAGCAGGGCGTCACCACCGTCTTCGACCATCACGCCAGCTACGGCGAGATCCCCGGCACGCTGCACACCATCGCCGAGGAGAGCAAGCGTCTCGGCCTGCGCTCCTGCCTGTGCTATGAGGTCTCCGACCGCGACGGCGAGGAGAAGTGCCTGCAGGCCATCAAGGAAAATGCCGACTTCATCTCGGAATGCGAGCAGCGCAAGGATCCCATGCTCGCGGCGATGTTCGGCGGTCACGCGCTCTTCACCATCTCCGATAAGACCTTCGACCGTATGGTCGAGGCCAACAACGGCCGCACCGGCTATCACATCCATGTCTCCGAGGGCATGAACGACGTGTACGATTCCCTCCAGAACTACGGCCGCCGTCCCGTCCAGCGTCTTCAGGATCACGGCATCCTCGGCCCCAAGACCATCCTCGGTCACTGCATCCATGTCAACACCGCCGAGATGGAGATCATCAAGGAAACGGGTACGATGGTCGTGAACAATCCGGAATCCAACATGGGCAACGCCATCGGCATCTGCCCCGTCCTCCAGCTCTACAAGCGCGGCATCCTGCTCGGCATGGGCACCGACGCCTACACCAACGATATGCTCGAGTCCCTCAAGGTCGCCCTCTGCTCCCAGCGCAGCCAGAACTGCCTGCCCAATGTCGGCTGGTGTGAGGTCACGGATATGCTCTTCAAGAACAACGCGAAGATCGGCGCGAAGTACTTCCCCGACCAGCTCGGCGTGCTCAAGGCGGGCGCGGCGGCGGACATCATCGTGATGGATTATAAGCCGTTCACCCCGTTCTCCGACGCGAACATCGACGGTCACATGATCTTCGGCATGACGGGCCGCCAGTGCCAGACCACCATCGCCGCTGGCAAGACGCTCATGCTCGACCGTCAGCTCGTCGGCATCGACGAGGAGGCCGAGAACGCCCATATTTTAGAGGCTGCGAAGAAGCTCTGGGGCAGCCTCAATCACTGCGAGTATTAAGGAAACATTACATAGGAGGAACAACGATGTCTGAGAAAATGTATCCCATTCCGTTCGCGTCCCTGATGAACTGGGTCGTGACCGAGTACGCCCAGAGCGGCGACATCTTCGGCGTCCACAAGAAGTATGAGGCCACGGGCAAGAGCCTGCCCATCTTCGGTGAGCGCATCGAAACGCCCTTCGGCCCCGCCGCCGGCCCCAACAGCCAGCTCGCGCAGAACATCATCGCCGCCTACTTCGCGGGCGCGCGCTTCTTCGAGGTCAAGACCGTACAGAAGATGGACGGCGCCGAGCTTGCCGCCTGCGTGCCCCGCCCCTGCATCCTCGCCGCCGACGAGGGCTACAATCAGGAGTGGTCCACCGAGCTGACCGTGGCGCAGGCGCAGGACGAGTACATCAAGGCGTGGTGCGCGCTCAAGGTCATCAGCAAGGTCTACGGCCTCGGCGATCCCGACGGGTTCGTGTTCAATATGTCCGTCGGCTACGACCTCGAGGGCATCAAGGGCCGCAAGGTCAACAGCTACATCGACAACATGATGGACGCGAGCAGGACCGCGCAGTTCAAGGAATGCAAGAAGGTCCTCGCTGAGCTGTTCCCCGCCGAGCGCGATTTCATCGCGCACATCTCCCCGCGCGTGTCCCGCTCCGTCACCGTCTCCACGCTCCACGGCTGCCCGCCGCAGGAGATCGAGCGCATCGCAAGCTATCTGCTCACGAAGAAGCACCTGCACACCTTCGTCAAGTGCAACCCCACCATCCTCGGCTACAAGACCGCCCGCACGATCCTCGACTCGATGGGCTACGACTACATCGTGTTCGACGAGCATCACTTCAACGAGGATCTCCAGTGGGAGGACGCGGTGCCCATGTTCGAGCGTTTGCAGAAGCTCGCGGACAAGGAGGGGCTGGAGTTCGGTCTCAAGCTCTCCAACACCTTCCCTGTGGACACCACGCGCGGCGAGCTGCCGAACGACGAGATGTATATGTCCGGCCGCAGCCTCTTCCCGCTGACCATCGAGATGTGCAATCGCATCTCCCGCGCGTTCGGCGGCAAGATGCGTATCTCCTTCGCCGGCGGCGCGGAATACTTCAACTGCGATAAGCTCTTTGCCGCGGGCATCTGGCCCATCACCGTCGCCACCACCATTCTCAAGCCGGGCGGCTACAACCGCCTGCTCCAGATGGTCGAGAAGGTCGAGCCTATGGAGTACCGTGCCTTCGCCGGCACCGACTCCGCCGCCATCTCCGACCTCGCCGCCTCCGCCCGCACGAATTACCATCACCTCAAGCCCATCAAGCCCCTGCCCAGCCGCAAGTCCACCGAGCAGGTGCCCTGGCTCGACTGCTTCATCGCGCCCTGCAAGGGCGGCTGCCCCATCGAGCAGGACATTCCCGAGTACCTCGAGCTGTGCCGCAAGGGTCTCTACGGTCCCGCGCTCAAGCTCATCACCGAGAAGAACGCCCTGCCGTTCATCACCGGCACCATCTGCGCGCACCGCTGCCAGGGCAAGTGCTCCCGTAACTTCTATGAAGAATCCGTCCATATCCGCGACACCAAGCTCGTTGCCGCCGAAAACGGCTACAACGCTCTCATGGCTTCCATCAAGAAGCCCGAGAAGGTCGAGGGTAAGAAGGTCGCCATCATCGGCGGCGGCCCGACCGGTATTGCTGCTGCCTACTTCCTCGGTCGTGAAGGCATCGATGTCACGATCTTTGAGCGTGAGCGCAAGCTCGGCGGCGTGCCGCGCTACGTCATTCCCGCCTTCCGTATCACGGACGAGGCGATCGACAAGGATATCGCGCTGATGATGAAGTACGATGTTGAAGTCAAGCTCGGCAAGCCCGCTCCCTCCGTGGAAGAGCTCAAGAAGATGGGTTACACCCACATTCTGATGGCGACCGGCGCATGGAAGCCCGGCAAGCTGGACATCGAAGGCAATGTTCAGGGTGTCATCGAATGGATGAAGAAGATGAAGAAGCAGGTCAAGCCCTGCCTGAAGGGTAATGTCGTTGTCGTCGGTGCCGGTAACACTGCGATGGACGCCGCCCGCGTTGCCAAGCGCATGGGCGCACATTCCACCATCCTCTACCGCCGCACCAAGAAGTTCATGCCCGCCGATGAGCACGAGCTCCAGCTCGCCATCGACGAGGGTGTTACCTTCGTTGAACTCGCCGCTCCCGTCAAGCAGGCCAAGGGTATGCTGCTGTGCGACAAGATGGTGCTCGGCGAGCCCGACGAGACCGGCCGCCGCAGCCCCGTGAAGTCCGGCGAGCAGTTCTCCATCCCCTGCGACCTCGTCCTCTCCGCCGTCGGCGAGCAGGTCGATTCCGACCTCATGGCCGCAAACGGCATCGAGATGGAGCGCAAGGGCCCCGCGTTTGAGACCAATGTCGAGGGCGTGTACTGCGCGGGCGACGCGCACCGCGGCCCCGCCACGGTGGTCGAGGGCATTGCCGACGCCGCACGCTTTGCCGAAGCCGTGATCGGCGCACCCTACGAGTATGAGATCCCCGCGCAGGCGTTCATCACCGAGTCCGACGCCATCGCCAAGCACGGCATCCTCAAGATGTCCGGCAAGTGTGAGGGCGAGCGCTGCCTGCAGTGCTCCACCGTCTGCGAGAACTGCGTGGACTCCTGCCCGAACCGCGCGAACGTCGCGGTCGTCATGCCCGACGAGAGCCACCAGATCATCCACGTTGACAAGATGTGCAACGAGTGCGGCAACTGCACGCAGTTCTGCCCCTATGCCAGCGAGCCGTGCCACGACAAGTTCACCCTCTTCCAGACGGCGGAGGATATGGCGGAGAGCAAAAACCCCGGCGTCCTCTTCCTCGACGCCGACCACGTCCGCGTCCGCATGGCGGAGGAGCGCGACTACGATCTCTCCACCTCCGACAACGATCTGCCGGTGGATATTGAGGCGCTGATCTTCACCATTCGCGACAAGTACAGCTATCTGTTCGCGTAAGCGGAAGAAAACCACCCGCAGCACTTCCGCGCACAAAGGAGCGACCGCTTTTCAGCGGTTGCTCCTTTTTCTTCTATACGAACAGTCCCCGCAGACCGCCGCAGTCGCGCAGAGCTTCGGCGCGGGCAGCAACCTCACGGGCGCAGCCGCTCAGATATTTCCCCGCGCCGCGCGGGAGGATGAGCTGCTCCGCGAGCGCATCCGCCGCCGTGAGCAGGTCGTTCTCGATCCGCTCGGGCCGCGCGTGCTCCCAGCGCTCGCGGAGCGCGCCGATCTCGCCATCTGAGAACGTCAGCCCCTCCCCGCCGAGGAGCGTGCGGGCGAGCGCGTTCGCCGCGACCGGCGCATAGAGATTCACCAGCAGCCCGCGCCAATCCGGGCAGGAGCGCTCCAGCACCGCGCGGACCTCGCCCTGCGGCAATCGCGTGAGCAGACTATTTTCCGCCGCCAGACGGGTCAGATATTGGTTGACATAATTTATCCCCAGCAGGCTCTCCGATACGGGAACGGAAAGCTGATAGTCAATGTCACAATCGAACCGCTGCGGGAAAAAGCGCGTGTCATAGCGGTGGAAGCCCCTGCCGATGCTCCGCAGCGTATCGCGGAGCGAGCGGTTCTCCAGCGGCGGCAGCGCCGCAACGACCTTCCGCCAGAGCGCAAGCGTCAGCGCAGAGTCCCGCTGCGCGCGATGCTGCCCGTGCGCCAGCTCGTCCGCAAGGTCGCACGAGAGAAGTGTGCGGATACGCGCCGCGCGATCCGCGTCGCCTCCGCCGTCCGGCTCCTCCGGCACGGCAAGGAAAAGCAGTACGCCGCGCAGCAGCTCCCGCGCGGCGGCAGCCGGCACGGAGCTGCTTTCATTCGCGGTGTAAAGCGCGATCTGCCGCACGAGCAGCGCGGCGAGCTTTTCCTGCCACAGCCCCTCCTCGGCGTCCGTCAGCGGGCGCGTCAGCTCATTCGTCATCGTCCCCCACCCTTCCCGTGCGCGCAAAGCGCAGCATCGCGCGGCCATCGAGATCGGCGATGCGGTCCGCGCAGCCGCCCGCCCAGCCGTTGTATAGCCGCACCAGCGCGGCGAGCAGCTCGTCGTCGCCGAGACGTTCGCCGCACGCGCCCTTGAAGTGGTAGAACAGCTCCGTCAGCCCGCCGAGCGCTTCCTCCCAGTTCTCCGGCCCGACGCAGGGCGAGTCGCACAGCGCGACCGCCAGCTTCGGCAGGATGCCCTCGCCCAGTTCGATGCGTTCCGTCTCCCGCAGGGCTTCGGCGCGGCGCGCCAGCAATCGTCCGCATTGCTCCGGCGTGAGCGTCAGGCCGAAGCGCTCCGTCACGGTGTTCCCGCGCAGCAGTGCCGCCTCGATCCGCTGCGCGGACAGCGCGCCGAATCGTGTCAATTCATTCATCTCTTTTCACCTCGCCATGTTATCTACACCCCCGGCAAGGAAAAGACAAGACTTGAAAAATTGCCCGAAATGTGGTAATATAGGATCTGTCAAAAGCAAAAAAACACAGAAGAAAGCCGCCCAAACGGGCGGCTTTCCTAATTGTGCGGTTTTTTACTTGGCGGGAACGGTCAGGATCTGGCCGATGTAGATGATGTACGGATCGGCGATCTTGTTGGCCTCAGCCAGCTTGGTGTAGAGCGTGCCGGTGCCGTAGAGCTTGTAGGCGATGTTCCACAGGCAGTCGCCCGCAACGACCGTATAGGTGTCACCGGAGGGAGCCGGCGTCGGCTCGGGCTTGGGCTCGGGCTTGGGCTCAGGCTGCGGCTCAACGACCGGAGCGGTCTTGATGGTGATGCGGCCCTGCGGAGCGGCATACTCCGCGCCGACCACGCCGCCGAGCTTCTCAACGATATAGTTGATGAGGACCTGATTGTCGATCATCACCTCGTCCTGAAGGACCTTGACGTTCTTGGTGCCGAACATGGTGTAGCCGTCGCCGGCATCCTTGAGCATGTAGTTATGGGAGGCGAGGGTGTAGGTCTTGTTGACGTCGAGGGGCTGACCGCCGACCATGATGTCGGAAACACGGTACGCGCCGTCGACCTTGACGAACTCGGACTTATCGTTCTTTACAACGGAGCTGGGGATATCGGCGTTGATGGTGTAGGTCAGGCCGGAGACCTGCAGGAAGCCGCCGCTCTCGCCGGGATAGGCGGCGGAGCCAAGCTCCAGAGCGTCCTTGAGCTGCTGACCGGTGACCTCAACGAGGCAGGCGGAGTTGCCGAAGGGATGGACATTGATGATATCGCCGTAGGTGATGTCGCCCGCATTGATGTCGGCGCGCACGCCGCCGCCGTTGACGAAGGCAACGTCAGCGCCGAGCAGGAGACGGTAAGCGTCGGCGCACAGGTCGCCGAGGTTGGTCTCCGCGCTGCGGACGGCGCGCTTGCCGTCGGCGCCCTTGGTGGTGAGGGTAACGGTCGTCTTGGCGACGACCTTCTTCTGCAGCGCGTCGAACTTCTCGGTGATGCCGGCAATGTAGGCCTTGGCATCCGCATCCTCTTCAACCGCGGAGAGGTCAACATTCTCGTGCGTGATGGTGCCATCGGTCTTGATGGTCAGCTTGCCGACGTTGGCGAGCTTGGTGCCGGTCTGCTCAAAGACGACCTCCTTGCCAGACTTATCCTTGATCGTTTCGGAGAAGGTGGAGTGGGAGTGACCGTCGATGAAGGCGTCAAAGCCGGTGGTGTTGGCAATGACTTCCTTGCTCATCCAGGGGGAGGACTGCTCGTCGATGCCGAGATGGCCGAGGCCGATGACATAATCGGCGCCCGCAGCCTTCGCGGCGTCGATGGCGCTCTGGACCGCCTTGTAGAGGTCAGCGCCGTTGTTGCCCTCGCAGAAGCCGAAGATGTAGTTGCCGTTGGCATCCTGGAAGTAGGTCGGGGTGGACTTGGTAAAGGTCTCCGGCGTGCAGACGCCGACAAACGCGACCTTCACGCCCTTGACCTCGAACATCTTATAAGCGTCGAAGTAAGGCGTGCCGTCCTTGCCGGTGAAGTTTGCGGAGATGTAGGGATACTTCGCCAGATCCTTGGCAATGTGCAGGAACTGATCCATGCCGTAATCGAACTCATGGTTGCCGGGAACGGCAGCATCGTACTTGAGGTAGTTCATGATGTCGACGATGTACTCGCCCTTGGAGAGCGTGCCGATCACGCCGCCCTGAACATGGTCGCCCGCGTCAACGAGCAGATCCGCGCTCTTGTGCAGCGTTGCGACCTTGGCATACTTCTCGTAGTCGCAGTGAACATCGTTGGTGTGCAGAATGGTGATGTCCTCCTTGGGGGCGGCGGCATTGACCGTCACGGCAAGGGAAAGGACCATCGCCATCGTCAGCAGCAGGGACAAAAACTTGCGCATAGCTTTTTTCCTCCTGAAAATTTTTGCCGGAGCGCTTGTCCGGATCGGGCGCACAGCTTCGGCAGGATATGTTTATTATATCTTCTTTTCCGCTTTTTCACAAGCCGCATTCTCTCGCAATAATCACAGATTTTCACCGCGCTTTCTTGTCGCTTTTGCCGATTTCTCTTTTTCTGTGGAAATCGCGGCAAAAACGTGCTATGATAAAGGTGTATGAATATTTTTCAGACAAAGGAGCTGAATGGATATGAAAAAACTGCTCAGGGGCGGCTTTGTCGTCACGCCCCGCGGCTCCCGCCGCGCGGACGTCCTGCTCGACGGCGAGAAGATCGCCCAGGTCGGCCACATCTCCCCCGCCGAGGCGAAGAGCGCCGAGGTGACGGACGTTTCCGGCTGCTACCTCTTCCCCGGCTTCATCGACGCGCACACGCACTTCGATCTCGACGTGTGCAATACGACCACCGCCGACGATTTCGCGTCCGGCACCCGCAGCGCCATCCGCGGCGGCACGACCACCATCATCGACTTCGCCTGCCCGAACAAGGGCGAGACGCTTGCCTACGGTCTTGATCTCTGGCACAAAAAGGCCGACGGCAAATGCTCGTGCGACTATGGCTTCCACATGACCATCGACGACTGGAACGAGGGCATCGAGGGCGAGCTGGACGATATGTTCGCCGCAGGCATCACGTCCTTCAAGATGTACCTCACCTACCCCGCCATGATGATCGGCGACGGCGCGGTGTATTCCGCGCTCAAGGCGCTAAAAAAGCGCGGCGGCATCGCGGGCGTCCACTGCGAGAACGCGGGCGTGATCGACGCGCGCATCGCCGAGCTCAAGGCCGCGGGCCGCGCGGCGGACGTTTCCGCCCACCCCGAGGCGAGGCCCGACTATCTCGAGGCCGAGGCGGTCGCGCGGCTGCTGCGCATCGCCGAGGCGGCGGACGCGCCGGTGGTCATCGTCCACCTGACCAACCGCGAGGCACTCGACGAGGTCGCCTTTGCCCGCGCCCGCGGGCAAAGGGTCTATGTCGAGACCTGCCCGCAGTACCTTGCCCTCGACGACGGCGTGTACTACGACGCCAACTGGTCCATGGCCGCGCGCTATGTCTGCGCGCCGCCCATCCGCGCCGAGGAAAATCAGCGCGCGCTCTGGCGCGGTCTGCGCCGCGGTGAGATCCAGACCATCTCCACCGACCACTGCTCGTTCACCCTCGCGCAGAAGGACATGGGCCGCGAGGACTTCACGAAGATCCCCGGCGGTCTGCCCGGCGTGGAGACGCGCGGCGAGGTCGTCTACACCCGCGGCGTCGCCGCGGGCAGAATGACCGTCGCCGGAATGTGCCGCGCCCTGTGCGAAAATCCCGCGAAGCTCTACGGGCTCTATCCCCGCAAGGGCGTCATCGCCGCGGGCTCCGACGCGGACATCGTGGTCTACGATCCCAAGGCCAGCCACATTCTCTCCGCGCGCGACATGGTCACAAAGGCCGGCTACACGCCCTTTGAGGGTCTGCGCACCGAGGGCAGCATCGCTAAGGTCTACCTGCGCGGCAGCCTGATGGTCGAGGACGGCAGGATCGTCGGCGGCCCCGAGGGTCAATACCTCCGCCGCGGGCTCTGCACCCTCTGAGCAAAACAAGAGAAGAAAAGAGGAACGCTTCCATGAACCTTCGTACCATTCTGTTTTCGCAGTATCCCGCGCTGTTCCTGCTCGCGGTGCTGTTTCTGATCGCGCACCTGCGCGTGCGCAAGACCTCCGCGGTCAAGTCGGTGCTGTGGGTCATTCTCTTCGGCGCGGCGCTCGCCGCGTCGGTGGTGTGCTGCTTCCTCGGCATCCAGGCCGAGCTGTGGACGCTCAAAACGCTCATCACCCTCGGCTTCTGGAGCTGGTTCGGCGTGGGTCTCGTGCTGCTCTTCCTCGTGCTGCGCGTCGTGCACGGCATAGAGAAGCGCTCCAGCCGGCGCAGGCTCGACAAGGCCATGAAGCAAGCGGAGAAGCAGAAGGAAGAGGAGGTCTCCCGCGCCCGCGCCGAGGGCGCCGCCGCCGAGCGTGAGCGCGCCGAGGCTGAGGCCGCCGCGCGTGAGGCGGCTCAGACTCAAGCTCAAGCACAGGCACAAGCTCAAGCGCAGGTACAGTCCGCCGCGTGTGCCGCACAGGAATTTTCTGCCGCACAGGAGGCTGTCGAGGCGCAAAATACTCTCGCAGAGGAAGCCGCCCCCGCCGATGCGGCCGAAGCCGCGGAAACGACGATTGGGGGATAAGCATGGAACGATCCGGATCGCAGCGCGTTGTCTGCTATGACGCGCTGCGTGTCGCGGCGACCTTTGCCGTCGTTGCACTCCACCTTTCCGCGCAGCATTGGGCGGACACCGATATTTATTCAACCGCGTGGCAGGCCTTTAACCTGTATGACAGCCTCGTCCGCTGGACCGTTCCCGTCTTCGTGATGATCAGCGGCGTATTCTTTCTCGCCGGCACGCAAAGCCTGCGGCAGATCCTGCGGAAAAACGTCCTGCGTATCGTTACGGCCTTTGTTTTCTGGTCTGCGCTCTATGCCGCTTACGCATACTTCTTCAACAAATGCGCCCTGTCCACCGCGGTCACGCTGTTTTTCTCCGGTCACTACCACATGTGGTTTCTGTTTATGATCGTGGGACTGTATCTGATCGTCCCGCTGCTGCGGCCCATCGCGCAGAATGAGACGCTGCTGCGCTATTTTCTGCTGCTTGCGCTTGTTTTCAACTTTCTGCTGCCGCAGCTCGGCGCACTTCTTTCTCTGTTTTCCTGGCCGCTCTACAGCAGCTACCTCTCGCTGTCGGGAATGCTATACTACCACTTCACGCTCGGCTTTGCCGCCTATTTTATGCTGGGCCGCTATCTCAGCCGCAAGGAGCTTTCGCCCAAAGCGGCCCGTTGGTGCTATGCACTTGGCGTGGCCGGTCTCATCGTCACCGTCGTTATGACGTCCTATGCCTCCCGCCGTCTGGGCACCGCCACCGTGCTTTTCTACAACTACGACTCGGTCGGTGTGCTGCTGATGTGTCTCGCCGTCTTTGTATTCGCCCGCAGGCATTTGAATTTTCCCTCACTCGGCGAAAAGGGACACGCGCGCATCCGCGCGCTCTCCCGCTGGAGCTTCGGCGCCTACCTCGTGCATCCGCTGTTCATCGAGACGTTCGATCAATTTCTCGGCGTCAACACGCTCTCCTGCAACGTCTTTTTCTCTGTGCCGCTTCTGACGCTGCTCATCGGCACGCTGTCCTTTTTGGTCTCCGCGCTGCTGAGCCGGGTCCCCATCGTCAACAAATACTTCGTCTGAGCGCAAAAGGAGCGCGGGCCGTTGGTCCGCGCTCCTCTTTTCTTTTCGTTTACGCCTCGGTCTTAATCCCCCGCTTGTCGAACTCCTCGACCAGCAGGTCAAGGTCGTTCGGCAGGCTCATCGGCTCGCCGCAGAACTTGATGGCGTTGGCAACATCCTTGAGGCCGTTGCCGGTGACGACGGAGACGACCGTGTCGTTCGCGCCGAGCACGCCCTGCTCGCAGAGCTTCTTCACGCCCGCCGTGCCGGTCACGCCCGCCGGCTCGCCGAACACGCCGCAGGTGGTGCCGAGCAGCTTCTGCGCCGCCATGATCTCCTCGTCGGTCACGTTGACCACGATGCCGTTGGACTCGCGGATCGCCATGAGCGCCTTGTCCGCGTTGCGCGGCACACCGACGGCGATGGAGTCGGCGAGGGTGTTCTCCTCCATCGGCTCCCATGGCTTATTCTCCGCGATGGCGCGGTTGATGGGGTGGCAGCCCTCCGCCTGCGCGGAGATCAGGCGCGGCAGCTTGTCGATAAAGCCGATGGCGTAGAGGTCCTTGAGACCCTTCCACACGCCCGCGATGGTGCAGCCGTCGCCGACGGAGATGGCGAGGTAGTCGGGCATCTTCCAGCCGAGCTGCTCGGCGATCTCGAGCGAGACGGTCTTCTTGCCCTCGGAAAGATAGGGGTTGATGGCAGCGTTGCGGTTGTACCAGCCCCACTTGTCGATGGCCTTCTTGCTCAGCTCGAAGGTCTCCTCATAGTTGCCCTGCACGGAAATGACGTTCGCGCCGAAGGTCATCAGCTGCGCGACCTTGCCCTTGGGGGCGCGGGAGGGGACGAAGATGAAGGTCTTGAGGCCTGCGGCAGCGGCATTGCCTGCCAGCGACGAGGCCGCGTTGCCCGTGGACGAGCAGGCGATGATCTCCGCGCCCGCCTCCTTCGCCTTGGCGACCGCCATAGCGGAGGCACGGTCCTTGAGGGATGCGGTGGGGTTCTGGCCGTCGTCCTTCACCCACAGCTTCTTGAGGCCGAGGAGCTTCGCAAGACGGTCCTCCTCGTAGAGCGGGCTCCAGCCCACGCGCAGCGGCGTGTCGGGCGTGGTCTCCTCCACGGGCAGCAGCTCGCGGTAGCGCCACATGGTGTTCGGGCGGCTCTTGAGCTTCTCCTTTGTGAGATTTTTCTTGATATAGTCGTAATCGTAGATGATGTCGAGGATACCGCCGCACTCGCAGTTGGTGAGGTTGGGCACGGCCTCGTATTCCTTGCCGCACTTGACGCAGCGCGCGCATTTCACATTTTTCAGCATAATAATTTCTCCTAAAACGGAAGATTGAAAATGGTCTCGAATCCCGCAGCAAAAGCAATCGCTTCGTAACCCCGCCGCAGCAGCGGCTGGGGAGACATATACCCGCACAGGCGCAGATGCCGCTCAAAAGGGGATATCTCTTACCGTAAGAGATATCCCCTTTTGGAAACCCCAGAGAAGCGCAAGGGCTGCGCCCTTGACCTGCCATTGCCGGCCCCTATCTGCGGGGATGCTGCACACGCTGTGCAATGAAATTTTATTCAGCTTTCGATCCGGTCCGCTCCTCTTTCCGCTCAGCCGCTGCTGCGGTGGCGTTTCGGAGCAGGCTTTGTCTCTGCTTCTTAGAGCGCCTTGAGAAGGCCGGTGGCCTCATTGAACTCGTTGATGAGCTCATCGAGCTCGGCAGCCTGCGCGTGAACGGCGTCCCAGGTGCCCTTGGTGTCGTACCAGAGCGCGTTGAGGTCCTTGACGTCGCGGGCCTGCTGCTCGACCCAGGTGTAATACTTGAGGTTGTGGATGCGCTTGCGGTCGGTGTAGGTCAGCTCCATCAGGTTGTCGGTCTTGAGGCCGAGCATGTGGAGGTTGTGGTCGAGCTTGGCTTCCTCGACGTTGTACGCGCCGTGCATCTCGTTGAGCTCCTCGATGCGGCTGCCGTACATCGCGGCGGAGTCGGTCAGGACGGTGGCGACCACGTCGTTCTCGGTCAGCTCATAGTACTTCGCCATCTTGATGCAGCAAAGGACATTCGCGATGCCGGAGATGCCGAGCCAGGTCAGCTTCTCGATCAGCTCGTCGGAGAGCTTGAGTTCTTCCTTGAGGTACTTCTGGCCTTCCTTGGTGTTGAACAGGCGCAGCAGGCGCTGGCTGTCCTCATCGTCGATGGCGATGGCCATGTCGGTGTTCTTCACGTTGTGGATCCAGGGAATGTGCTTGTCGCCGATGCCCTCGATGCGGTGGCCGCCGAAGCCGTTCTCGAGAATGGTGGGGCACTGCAGCGCCTCGCCCACGCCGAGCTTGAGGCCGGGATAACGCTCCTTGAGCAGGTCGCCCGCGCTCATGGTGCCGGCGGAGCCGGAGGTGAAGCAGGCGCCGGCAAAGTTCTGGCCGGGCTTCTTGACGGCTTCAAAGAGGTCCGCGAGGGCGTAGCCCGTGACGTTGTAGTGCCACAGCGGATTGCCCATCTCCTCGAACTGGTTGAAGATCATCATGCTGGGATCCTGCTTGAGCTCCCAGGTCTTGTCGAAGATCTCCTTGACGTTGGACTCGCAGCCGGGCGTAGCGATGACCTGACCGGCGATCTTGCTCAGCCAGTCGAAGCGCTCCTTGCTCATCTCGGCGGGGAGAATGGCGACGGAGTCAACGGCGAGCAGCTTGGAGTTGAACGCGCCGCCGCGGCAGTAGTTGCCCGTGGAGGGCCAAACGGCGTGGTGATAGTTGGCGTCGAACTGGCCGGTGACCAGACGCGGAGCGAGGCAGCCGAAGGAAGCGCCGACCTTGTGGCAGCCGGTGGGGAACCACTTGCCCGCCATGGCGACGATGCGGCACTTCACGCCGGACAGCTCGCTGGGGATCTCAACATAGTTCGGGACCGCCTGATAGAGGCCGCCGGACTCCTTGGCCTCGTTCTTCCAGGTGATGCGGAAGAGGTTGAGGGGGTTGACGTCCCACAGACCCACGTTCTTCAGCTTGGCCTGGATCTTCTCGGGAATGGTCTCGGGATGCTGCATCTGCGCGATGGTGGGGATGATGACGTTGTTTTCCTTGGCCTTCTGGATGTTATGCTCCAGTCCGACCTTGTTGATGCTCAGATCGATTTTACCCATTTTGCTTGTCCTCCTGTTGTTTGTCAATGTAAGAATAAAGTGTATATTTTGAAATTCCGAAGTATTTGGCGACCTTGTCGCCGGACTTGGTGACGAGGAATGCACCGCTCTGGCTCAAAAAGCCGATGGCGCGCATCTTGTCCTCCTTGTTCATCAGCGCCGCGGGCTTGCCCACGAGGGCGACCGACTGGGCGATGAGCTCGTCGAGCACGTCGTTGACGTTGATGATCTTCTCCGGCTCCGTCTGCGTGCTGTCGCCCGCGGCGGTCAGCTCGCGCACGGCGCTCTCGACCATCAGAAGCGAGGAGATGTCGTAGTTGATGCCAAGGATGGCCACGACCTTGCCGCCCTTGCCGCGAATGTACATCGTGGAGGACTTTAAGATCTTGCCGTCCGGCGTCTTGGTGAGGTAGCTGAGATGATCCATGGGCTGCGCGTCCGCGTTGCGCACCTGCTCCATCGCGACATGGGATGCGCCGTCGCCGACCTTTCGGCCCGTGACGTGCCCGTTCTCGATGATGACGATGGAATGCTCGGGATGCTTGGCAGCCACGTCGTGGACCACGACCTCGCAGCTGCTGCCGAACTGGGCAGCGATACCCTTGGCGATCTGCCGCAGAGCCTCCAGCTTTGACGCTTCTATAGTTTATCTCCTCCCTTACGCTGTTTTCACGCTTACATCATACCATAGATAAAAGAAAAAGCAATCATTTTTTCAAAAAAATTTTCAGATTTGCAAATTTTTTGTTTGACTTTACCGAAGCTTATGCTATGATAGAGGCAGAGTAAAAGGAAATGAAAATTACAATAGACAAATCTGAATTTATGCACGGAGGTTTTCTCATGGATTTTGAAGCGATCAAAAAGGCTGCTCAAGGCTATCAGGCGGACATGACCCGTTTCCTGCGCGACATGATCGCCATCCCCAGCGAGAGCTGCGAGGAAAAGGGCGTCGCCAACCGCATTGCCGAGGAAATGAAGAAGCTCGGCTACGATAAGGTCGAGTTCGACAAGCTCGGCAACGTCATCGGCTGGATGGGCACGGGCGACAAGATCATCGCGCTCGACTCCCACATCGACACCGTCGGCATCGGCAACATCGAGAACTGGACCCACGACCCCTATCAGGGCTACGAGGACGAGAAGGTCATCTACGGCCGTGGCGGCTCCGACCAGGAGGGCGGCATGGCCTCCGCCACCTACGGCGCGAAGATCATGAAGGACCTCGGCCTCATCCCCAAGGGCTACAAGATCATGGTCGTCGGCTCCGTGCAGGAGGAGGACTGCGACGGTATGTGCTGGCAGTCCATCGTCAACGAATACTTCAAGGGTCCCGAGGACGCGCGCGACCAGATCGAGTTCGTCATCTCCACCGAGCCCACCGACGGTGGCATCTACCGCGGTCACCGCGGCCGCATGGAGATCCGCGTCGATATGCACGGCGTCTCCTGCCACGGCTCCGCGCCCGAGCGCGGCGACAACGCCATTCACAAGATGGCTGAGGTCCTGCTCAACGTCCGCGACCTCAATGAGAACGACGCCGGCGACGACAAGGAAGTCAAGGGCCTCGTGAAGATGCTCGACCCGAAGTACAATCCCGAGCACTGGGAGGATGCCCGTTTCCTCGGCCGCGGCACCTGCACCACCAGCCAAATCTTCTACACCTCTCCCTCCCGCTGCGCTGTTGCGGACTCCTGCTCCATCTCCATCGACCGCCGCATGACCGCGGGCGAGACCTACCAGTCCTGCCTGAAGGAGATCGAGGATCTGCCCGCCTGCAAGAAGTACGCCAAGGACGTCAAGGTCTCCATGTATATGTACGACCGTCCGTCCTGGACCGGCCACGTCTATGAGACCGAGGCCTTCTTCCCCACCTGGATCAACAAGGAGACCGCGCCCCACGTTCAGGCGCTCGTCGACGCGCACCACGCTCTCTGGGGCACCGAGCGCATAGGCGCGGACGAGAAGGCCATGTCCACCCGCACCGGCCGTCCTCTGACCGACAAGTGGACCTTCTCCACCAACGGCGTTTCCATTCAGGGCCGCTACGGCATCCCCTGCGTCGGCTTCGGCCCCGGCGCCGAGTCTCAGGCCCACGCCCCCAACGAGATCACCTGGAAGCAGGACCTCGTCACCTGCGCCGCGCTCTACGCCGCCGTTCCGGGTCTCTATCACCCCGAGAACAAGGACGGCTCCGCCACCAGCTTCCGTCAGGAGCTGACGGGCAACGACATCAAGTAAACCGCCAACAAGCGATACAAAAAAGATAAAGGAGAATCATCACCATGAGCAAGACTGTCGAACTGGCGCGTCATCTCGAAACGCTCCACATCAACAATATGTACAAGAACGACTTCTACTGGACCTGGGACAAGACCGACGAGGAGATCGACGCGGTCTTCACCGTGGCGGACGCCCTGCGCGACCTGCGCGAGCGCAACAAGAACACCAAGGTGTTCAACTCCGGCCTCGGCATCTCCATCTTCCGCGACAATTCCACCCGTACCCGCTTCTCCTTCGCCTCCGCCTGCAACCTCCTCGGTCTTGAGGAGCAGGTGCTCGACGAGAAGGTGAGCCAGATCGCCCACGGCGAGACCGTGCGCGAGACCGCCAACATGGTCTCCTTCATGGCTGACGTCATCGGCATCCGCGACGATATGTTCATCGGCGAGGGCCACAAGTATCAGAAGACCTTCATCGACGCGCTCGAAGAGGGCTACCGCGACGGTATCCTCGAGCAGCGCCCGACGCTCGTCAACCTCCAGTGCGACGTCGACCATCCCACCCAGTGCATGGCCGATATGCTCCACATCATCCATTACTTCGGCGGCGTGGAGAACCTCAAGGGCAAGAAGGTCGCCATGACCTGGGCCTATTCCCCCAGCTACGGCAAGCCCCTGTCCGTCCCGCAGGGCGTCATCGGCCTGTTCACCCGCTTCGGCATGGACGTCACTCTCGCCCATCCCGAGGGCTATGAGGTCATGCCCGAGGTCGAGGAGATCGCCAAGAAGAACGCGGCGGCCACCGGCGGCAGCTTCAAGAAGTGCAACGACATGAAGGAAGCCTTCCGGGACGCCGACATCGTTTATCCCAAGTCCTGGGCTCCGTTCAAGGCCATGGAGGAGCGCACCAAGCTCTATCAGAAGGGCGACAAGGCCGGAATCGACGCGCTGGAGAAGAAGCTCCTCGCGCAGAATGCCGAGCACAAGGATTGGGCCTGCACCGAAGAGATGATGAAGCTCACGAAGGACGGCAAGGCGCTCTATCTGCACTGCCTGCCCGCCGACATTTCCGGTCTTTCCTGCCCCGAGGGCGAGGTCGACAACTCCGTGTTCGACCGCTACATTGTTCCTCTGTACAAGCAGGCCTCCTACAAGCCCTACATCATCGCCGCGATGATCTTCCTCGCACAGGTCAAGGACCCCGTCCGCGCTCTCATGGAGATGGACAAGTCCGACGCCGAGCGCAAGATGTTCTAAGAGACCGCGCACAACTGAAAAGGGCGGCTTCTGCCGCCCTTTTTCTTCGGCCGCTTCACTCAGGAAAGCGGTAAAATACAAGAAAAATCACGGGAAATGTCTCGCAGTCTCGTGCAGCATTGCCTATAATATAGGCGGAAAGCAACGGAAATTCGGCCATTGCGCCGACCGAACGGTTCAAATTTATTTTTAAGGAGATATATCACCATGGGTAAACGCATCGTCATTGCGCTCGGCGGCAACGCGCTGGGCAACACTCCCTATGAGCAGCTCGCTCTCGTCACCGAGACCGCCAAGCCCATCGTCGACCTGATCGCACAGGGCAACGAGGTCATCATCGCCCACGGCAACGGCCCTCAGGTCGGCATGATCAACCTCGGCATGGCCACCGCCGCCGAGGCCAAGGCCATCAAGTCCGATATGCCCTTCCCCGAGTGCGGCGCCATGAGCCAGGGCTACATCGGCTACCACCTGCAGAACGCCATCGGCAACGAGCTCGCCTCCCGCGGCATGGCCAAGGACGTCGCCACCGTCGTCACGCAGGTGCTCGTGGACGAGGCCGACCCCGCTTTCCAGCATCCCACCAAGCCCGTCGGTGCATTCTACGATAAGGAGACCGCCGACCGCATCGCCGCCGAGAAGGGCTACACCATGGTCGAGGACGCCGGCCGCGGCTACCGTCAGGTCGTTCCCTCCCCCAAGCCCATCGACGTCATCGAGAAGAACACCGTCAAGGCGCTCGTCGATAACGGCACCGTCGTCATCACGGTCGGCGGCGGCGGCATCCCCGTTGTGCGTAAGGACGGCAAGCTCTACGGCACGCCCGCCGTCATCGACAAGGACTTTGCCTCCGCCAAGCTCGCCGAGCTGCTCGACGCCGATATGCTCGTCATCCTGACCGCGGTCGAGAAGGTCGCCATCAACTTCGGCAAGCCCGACCAGAAGGGTCTTGACGATCTCACCCCCGCCGACGCCCGCAAGTACATCGAGGAGAAGCAGTTCGCGCCCGGCTCCATGCTGCCCAAGGTGCAGGCCGCTCTGTCCTTCGCTGAGTCCAAGCCCGGCCGCGTTGCCCTCATCACCCTGCTTGAGAAGGCCGCCGACGGCATCTCCGGCAAGACCGGCACCCGCGTCCACCAGTAAGAGCGGTTCGGATAAATCTCCAAACGTTCCGTACAACTTATACAAAAGGTTTGCCCGCAAGGGCAAACCTTTTGTTTGCTTTTTCAGTCCTTTTTCCGCTTTTTCGCCGCTTTCGCTAAAAATTTTTCAGCAACTTTGGTTATGTTTTCAATTCTTTTTTTCGTTTGCCCGTTGCGTTTTGCTTGAAAATTTTGTATGATACTGTTCAAAGGTATTGTCCTCAGGGACATACCAATTTTTAAGGAGGATTTATCCAAATGAAGAAGCTTCTTGCGATCCTGCTCTCCGTCATCATGGTGCTGTCTCTCGTTGCCTGCGGCAATAAGACTCAGGACGAGACTCCCAGCAATGGCGATCAGCAGCAGAACACCGAAACCGAGACCAAGACCATCAAGGTCGGCCTGATCTGCATCGGCGACGAGAACGACCAGGGCTACACCTACAACTTCATCCGCGGCAAGGAATCCGCCACCGAGGCGCTCGCCGCCAAGGGCATCAATGTTGACTGGGTCGTCAAGTACAACATCGGCGAAGACTCCACCTGCGAGGACGCCAACATCGAGCTGGCCGAAGAGGGCTGCGAGCTCATCTTCAACAACTCCTACGGCTTCGAGCCCTTCATGCTCAAGGTCGCTCCCGACTATCCCGAGATCCAGTTCGTCGGCTGCACCAACCAGGGCTCCTGGAACGATGGCCTCGACAACACCCACAACGCCTTCGCCAACATCTATGAAGGCCGTTACCTCGCCGGCGTCGCTGCCGGTATGAAGCTCCAGCAGCTCATCGACGAAGGCACCATCAAGCCCGAAGAGGCCGTCATCGGCTACGTCGGCGCGTTCTCCTTCGCCGAAGTCATCTCCGGTATGACCTCCTACTTCCTGGGCGCCCGCTCCGTCTGCCCGAGCGTGACCATGAAGGTCCAGTTCGTCGGCTCCTGGTCTGACGCCACCGAAGAGTCCAACGCCGCCTCCGCTCTGTGCGACCTCGGCTGCAAGCTCATCTCCCAGCACTCCGACAACACCACCCCCGCCACCATGGCGCAGTCCAAGGGCGCGTTCCACACCGGCTACAATAACGACATGACCGGCGTCGCTCCCGAGGCCTCCATCATCGGCTGCCGCATCGACTGGACGAACTACTTCGTCTATGCCATCGAGAGCGTTGCCAACGGCCAGGAATTCGATCAGGATTACTGCTACGGCTATGATCACGGCGACGTCGTGCTGACCGAGCTCAACGAAGCCATCGCCGCCCCCGGCACCGCTGAGAAGCTCGCCGAGGTCGAGGCCGGTCTGGCTGACGGCTCCATCAAGGTCTTCGACACCTCCACCTTCACCGTGGAGGGCGAGACCCTGACCTCCGCCTTCGCTCTGGATACCGACGGCGACTTCACCCCCGACTCCGAGGAAGCCGTGTTCGACGGTGCCTTCCACGAGTCCTACTTCCAGTCCGCTCCTTACTTCGCCATCAAGATCGACGGCATCGAGTGGCTCAACTCCGCGTTCTAAGATATCCCTTACATCAAAGGAAGCCGCCTGCGGGCGGCTTCCTTTTTTCACTTTTTACTGAAAATTTTTTAGGGAATCAAACTTTTTGTGGATTATTCCGGTTTTTTCTTCCGATTTTTGACGGATTCGACGATAGCTTTTCCATTTACATCATGCTTGAATTATGTTAGTATAGGTATTGAATAATCAGCAATTATCGGAGACGCGGTCCCCCTCTCCGGTAAGGTGGCTGCAGCCTGATCCCGACCGCCGGTCTCCCCGCCGGCCGGGTTCGAAAGAAAGGATGACAGGACCTTGGACAACAATTGTGCAGTTGAACTCAGACACATTACCAAGCGCTTTGGCAAGGTCGTCGCAAACGACAGCATCGACCTGACCATCAACCGGGGCGAGATCCTTTCCCTGCTCGGTGAAAACGGCAGCGGAAAGACGACGCTGATGAATATGCTCGCCGGCATCTATTTCCCCGACGAGGGTGAAATTTACGTCAACGGCGTGCTCACCTCCATCCGCTCGCCGAAGGACGCCTTCGACAACCACATCGGCATGATCCACCAGCACTACAAGCTCGTGGACGTGTTCACCGCAGCGGAGAACATCGTCCTCGGTCTTGACGAGCCGGGCAAGCTGGACATCAAGGCCGCCAACGCCAGGGTCAAGGAGATCTGTGACCGCTACGGCTTCGACATCGACCCGACCAAGAAGATCTACGATATGTCCGTCTCCCAGAAGCAGACGGTCGAGATCGTCAAGGTCCTCTACCGCGGCGCGGACACGCTCATCCTCGACGAGCCCACCGCCGTCCTCACCCCGCAGGAGACCGAAAAGCTCTTCAACGTGCTGCGCAATATGCGCGCCGACGGCAAGGCCATCGTCATCATCACCCACAAGCTGCACGAGGTCATGTCCCTGTCGGACAAGGTCGCGGTGCTGCGTAAGGGCCAGTACATCGGCACGGTCAACACGAGCGAGACCAACCCGCAGGCGCTGACCGACATGATGGTCGGCCACGCGGTCACGCTCAACATCGACCGTCCGCGCTATGAGAATCCCGTCCCGCGCCTGACGCTGCAGGATGTCACCTGCTACGACAATGAGGGCGTCGTCCGCCTCGACCACGTCTCCTTCACCGCTATGGGCGGCGAGATCCTCGGCGTGGCGGGCATTGCCGGCAGCGGTCAGCGCGAGCTGCTCGAGTCCATCGCCGGCCTCTATCCCGTCGCCGAGGGCAGCAGCATCCGCTATACGCCCGAGGGCGCTCCGGAGTCCGAGCTGGTCGGCAAGACGCCGATGCAGATCAAAAAGTCCGGCGTCGCGCTTGCCTTCGTCCCTGAGGACCGTCTCGGCATGGGCCTTGTCGGCTCGATGGGCATGACCGGCAACATGATGCTCCGTTCCTGGAAGAAGGGCAAGGGCGTGTTCGTCAACCGCAAGGATCCGAACGAGCTTGCCATGAACATCTGGAAGGAGCTGGAGGTCGTCACCCCCAGCACCGAGTTCCCCGTCCGCCGTATGTCCGGCGGCAACGTGCAGAAGGTGCTCGTCGGCCGCGAGATCGCGTCCGCGCCGAACGTGCTGATGTCCGCCTACGCTGTGCGCGGTCTGGACATCAACACCTCCTACACCATCTACAACCTTATGACCGAGCAGAAGATGAAGGGCGTCGCCGTCATCTTCGTCGGCGAGGATCTGGACGTGCTGCTTGAGCTGTGCGACCGCATCCTCGTGCTCTGCGGCGGCAAGGTCAGCGGCATCGTCGACGCCCGCAACGCCACCAAGGAAGAGATCGGCCTGATGATGACCCGCGTCGGCGGCGGAAAGGAGGAAGCGGTCCATGCATAACGAGAATAAGGTTCCCCTGATCCGTCTCGCCAAGCGGGACATGATGGAGCCCTGGAAGGTCTGGTGCATCCGCCTCGCCTCCATCGTCCTTGCGCTTCTGCTCGGCGGACTCGTCATGGCGATTGCCCTGCCCGACGGCGCTACGCCGATCGACGGCTACGCCACCATCATCACCGGCGCGCTCGGCAAAAAGACCGCCATCCGTCAGACCGTCAAGCTCGCCGTGCCTCTGCTCGGCTGCGCGCTGGCCATCGCCCCCTGCTTCAAGATGCGCTTCTGGAACATCGGCGCCGAGGGTCAGATCACCGCGGGCGCCATCGCCGCGAGCTACTTCGCCCTCTACTGGGTCGGCAAGGTCCCGTCCGCTGTCCTGCTCCTCATCATGGGTCTGGCGGGCGCTGTCGCCGGCGGCATCTGGGCGCTGATCCCCGCCTTCTTCAAGGCCAAGTGGAACACCAACGAAACGCTCTTCACTCTCATGATGAACTACATCATCATCGGCGTCGTCCGCTGGCTGCAGGGCGGTCCGTGGGAAGGCCGTCCTGGCTCGCAGATCATCCCCCAGTTCGATAGGGCGGCCACGCTGCCGAAGGTCCTGGGCGTTCACTGCGGCTGGATCATCGTGCTGATCCTCGTCGTGTTCATGCACGTTTACATGAACCACACCAAGCACGGCTATGAGATCGCCGTCATCGGCGACTCCATCAACACCGCCCGCTACGCGGGCATGAACGTCGGCCATGTCATGATGCGCACGATGTTCCTCTCCGGCGCGATCTCCGGTCTGGTCGGCTTCATCGTCGCCTCCGGCGCGAACACCACGCTCTACGACGGCGTCGCCGCCGGCGTCGGCTTCACCTCCATCACGGTCGCGTGGCTCAGCCAGCTCAACGCCTTCGCGATGATCGCCATTTCCATGATGCTCGCGGTCATCTCCAAGGGCGCCGAAACGCTTCAGACCCGTCTGGCCGTGCCCGCCTCGATCTCCGACATCATCACGGGCATCCTGCTCTTCTGTATGCTCGGCTGCGAGTTCTTCATCAACTATCGACTCATCTTCCGCTCGTCGAAGACCGAAAAGGAGGCGGCTAAGGAATGACTTTGCTTATCACCCTCATCATCGCCGCCATCACCTACGGCACCCCGCTGCTGTTCGGTACGCTCGGCGAGATCCTGACGGAAAAGTCCGGCAACCTCAACCTCGGCGTGGAGGGCATCATGTTCATGGGCGGCGCGCTCGGCCTCGGCGGTGTGTACTACTATGAAAAGCTCTCCTCCTCCCCCAACGGCTTCGTCGCCATCCTCGTCGGCATCTTCTTCGCCTTCCTCGCCGGCGCGATCGCCTCGCTGATCTTCAGCTTCCTGACCATCACGCTGCGCGCGAATCAGAACGTCACCGGTCTGGCGCTGTCCATCTTCGGCACGGGCGTCGGCCAGTTCATCGGCGAGTACATGCGCGTGAGCGAGAACGGCTACATCTCCGTGAGCAATATGCTCAAGGGCTACTTCCAGAACTCCCCCTTCCCCAAGGGCCTGCAGGACATTCCGGTGGTCGGCGGCATTCTCTTCGGCAACAGCTTCTTCTTCTACCTCGCCGTCGCCTGCGCCGTCGCGCTGTACTGGTACCTCAACAAGACCCGCAGCGGCCTGTACCTGCGCAGCGTGGGCGAGAGCCCCGCGACCGCGGACGCCGCCGGCATCAACGTCACGCGCTATAAGTACCTCGCCACCGTCATCGGCGGCGGTGTAAGCGCCGTCGGCGGCATGGTCTACATCATGACCATCGCGGGCGGTGTGTGGAACCACGAGGGTCTTTCCGGCGTCGGCTGGCTCGCCGTCGCGCTGGTCATCTTCTGCCTGTGGCGTCCGCTGGGCGCGATCTGGGGCAGCGTACTCTTCGGCGCGCTGATGATCCTCTACCTGCGTCTGGTCATCGCGTTCATTCCCACGCAGCTCTATAAGATCCTGCCCTATGTGGTCACGGTCATCGTACTCATCATTTCGAGTATGCGCAACAACAAGGAAAAGCAGCCGCCCGCTTCTCTGGGTCTGAATTACTTCCGCGAAGAGCGCTGAATTATCAAAAAAGGAAGCGCCGCAAGGCGCTTCCTTTTTCATGAGGAGGAAACCATTATGTCAACTTTACTCATCAAAAACATCCGCACGCTCGTCTCCTGCGACAGCGCCGACACCGTGTACGAAAACGTCGACCTTTACGCCGAGAACGGCTTCATCAAGGCCATCGGCGCAAGCCTCGACCGCAAGGCCGACAAAACCATCGACGCGAGCCATATGCTCTGCTACCCCGGTCTGGTCAACACGCACCACCACCTCTATCAGGTCTTCTCCCGCAACCTCCCCGAGGTGCAGAACATGGAGCTGTTCGACTGGCTCAAGACACTCTATGAGATCTGGAAGAACCTCGACGCCGAAGTCATCCGTCTCTCCTCCCTCACCGGCATGGGCGAGCTGATGAAGCACGGCTGCACGACCTGCTTCGACCATCACTACGTCTTCCCGAAGGACACCGGCGACCTGCTCGGCGCGCAGTTCGGCGCCGCGGACGAGCTGGGCATCCGTATGTACGCCTCCCGCGGCAGCATGGACCTCTCGGTGAAGGACGGCGGCCTGCCGCCGGACAGCGTGGTGCAGACGGTCGACGAGATCATGAAGGATTCCGAGCGCGTCATCGCGCAGTACCATGACCGCAGCTTCGGCGCAATGCACCGCGTCGCGCTCGCGCCCTGCTCGCCGTTCTCCGTCAGCGCCGATCTGCTGCGTGAGAGCGCCGTCCTCGCCCGTCAGCTCGGTGTGCGTCTGCACACCCACCTGTGCGAGACGAAGGACGAAGAAAACTTCATGCTCGCGCGTGAGGGCGTCCGCCCGCTCGAGTACATGGAGCGTCTCGGCTGGACCGGCGACGACGTCTGGTTCGCCCACGGCATCCACTTCAACGACGAGGAGCTGCGCGTCCTCGCCAAGACCGGCACGGGCGTGTGCCACTGCCCCATTTCCAACATGAAGCTCTCCTCCGGCATCGCCCGCATCCCCGAGATGCTGGAGCTTGGTGTTCCCGTCGGCCTCGGCGTCGACGGCTCCGCCTCCAACGACGGCTCCAGTCTCATGGAGGAACTGCGCGTCGCATTCCTGCTCCACCGCCTGAACTCCAGCAAGGCTGCCCCCAGCGGCTACGACGTGCTGAAGATGGCAACGCGCGGCAGCGCGCGCCTGCTCGGCCGCAGCGACGACATCGGTACGCTCGAGGTCGGCAAGTGCTGCGACCTCTTTATGATCGACTCCCGCCGCCTTGAGCTGGTCGGCTCCTGCTTCGATCCCACCAGCGTCCTCGGCACGGTCGGCGTGCGCGGACCGGTGGACTACACCGTGGTCCAGGGCCGCGTGACCGTCGAGCACGGTCATCTTGTCACGGTGGACGAGGAAAAGCTCGCGTACGACGCGGAAGCAAAGTGCCGCGCGTATCTGAACCGATAATTCAAGCAAAAAAGCGACCGTTTTCACGGTCGCTTTTTTTGTTTCACCGGATGAAGTGCGTCGCGACGCGCTCCTCCTGCTCGGGCAGGCCAAACGTCTCGCGGCCGAGCGCGATGCTTTTCATCAGGAACGTCATGTTCCGCGCCAGCGTCCGCATGGTCTGCAAGCCCTCGGCGTCCATCGCCGCCTCGCCCGCAGCCCTGCCGTGGACGCTGTTCCAATACTGGCTCGAGGCGATGGG
>Ga0256405_10001756_pt1 | contig 55991 bp, 48 predicted proteins | sample RumenRJG_02DNA_FD_189096 | JGI IMG/M metagenome (GOLD analysis project Ga0256405, IMG submission 189096) | Bovine rumen microbial communities from Lethbridge, Alberta, Canada - RJG_02 | ecosystem: Host-associated > Mammals > Digestive system > Stomach > Rumen | place: Canada: Alberta... | reverse complement strand
GTAAAGCCGCGATAACATTGACCCGTCAGGCCAGGACTTTATATGGGTCAATCTTAAAAAAATATCCGGGGTCAAACGCGACGCGGCTCAGTGGGTCTCACACGAGCGGCTTTTCCAACCAACGACTTTGAGGTCCGCACGACCCCGTCCCTGAAGAAATAAGGGCGGTCCGGCTCGTTATCAAAAATAAAATGACTATCTTTGAAGGATTGTCGGCCTCAGCGTCCGGCAATCCTTCGATCATGTCAGACAAACTCTATCTCATCGACGGCCACGCGCTCATCTTCAAGATGTACTACGCCTTCGTGCGGCGGCCGATGATCAACTCGAAAGGCATGGACATGTCCATCCTCTTCGGGTTTACCAAATACATCCTCGAGCTCATCGCCCGGGAGCAGCCGACCCACCTGGCCGTCGCCTTCGACCCGCCGGGCGGTACGTTCCGGAACGAAATGTATCCGCAGTACAAGGCCAACCGCAGCGAGACGCCCCAACTGGTCATCGATGCCCTCGGCCCGCTGACGGAACTCTGCGGCGCCCTCCGGATCCCGGTGCTCATGATGCCGGGCTATGAGGCGGATGACGTCATCGGAACGGTCGCCCGCCGCTACGGCGCCCCGGGGACGGATGTCTTCATGGTGACGCCTGACAAGGATTACGGCCAGTTGATCGCCGACCATATCTTCCAGGTCCGGCCGGGCAAGGCCGGCGGCGATGACGAGGTCATCGACAAGGCGGCCGTCTGTGCGAAATACGGCATTGCGGACCCGCTGCAGGTCATCGAGATGCTGACCCTCTGCGGAGACACGGCGGACAATGTCCCGGGCGTGAAGGGCGTCGGGGAAGTGGGCGCCGGAAAACTCATCGCGAAATATGGCTCGGTGGAGAACATCTATGCCCATCTGGACGAACTCAGTGCCAAGCAGCAGGCGATGTTCGAAGAGGCGCGCGGCCATATCCGGTTGAGCCATGATCTTGTTACGATCAAGACCGACGTGCCGGTGGAGACGGATCTGGCGGCGATGCGCATTGCTGCGGAATATGATCCCGAGATCGCCGACCTGTTCGAAAAATATGAATTCCATTCCCTCCGGAAATATATCGGATCCGTCGCTCCGGCCGTCCCGCATCCGGGAGCGCAACTGACGATCCGGACGATCCCGGCTTCGGAGGCGGTCCGCATCGCGCGGAAAGAGGGCCGGATGGCCTTCGTGACGGACGCGGACGGGACCGGCATGGCCGCTCCGGCCCGCCGGCTGACCGTCGCCGTCCCCGGAGGCGGTGTGGCGGCGGACGTGCCGGAGGCTTTCCGGACGGTCCTGGAAGAGGACGCGATCGACAAATACGGGGATGATCTCAAACTGCAGTCCCACCACCTGGAGGCGGCGGGCATCCGCCTGGCCGGCCGGCGCTACGACATCGGCCTGATGCATTACCTGATCAATCCCGAACAGAGCCACAAGCCGGACATCCTGGCGAAGAAATACCTGGACATCGAACTGGAAGAAGCGCCCGTCGACGAGGCGCCGGCGTCCCTGTTCGACGTGCCGCAGGAAACGGCGGAACCCTGCCGTGACCGGGAAGCAGCCGTCCTCCTGCTGCTGGGCGCCAAGATCCGCGAAGACATGAAGACCCACGGCGTCGCGGCCCTGTACGAAGACATGGAAGAGCCGCTGAGCCGGGTGCTGGCCGGCATGGAGCACGACGGCGTGCGGGTGGACATGGCCCAGCTCCGTCTCTATGCGGAGGGTCTCCGCCGGGAGATGGACCTTCTGGAGGCGGAAGTCCGCGAACTTGCCGGCGAACCCGGTCTCAACGTTTCCTCGCCCAAACAGGTCGGCGACGTCCTGTTCGACAAACTGAAACTGGACGCCCGTGCCAAGAAGAACAAGAACGGCAGTTATTCGACGGACGAGACAACCTTGCAGTATCTGACGGACCGGCACCCGATCGTCGGCAAGATCCTGGAATTCCGGGCGGTCAAGAAATTGCTCGGGACCTATATCGAACCGTTCCCGACCTATGTTTCCCCGTCCGACGGCAAGATCCATACGACATTCAACCAGGCCCTGACCGCGACCGGCCGCCTGAGTTCCTCGAATCCGAACCTGCAGAACATCCCGATCCGCACCGAACGCGGCATGCAGATCCGGAAGGCTTTCGTCCCGTCCGACCCCGACGGGTTCATCCTGTCCGCGGACTATTCGCAGATCGAACTCCGCATCATGGCGCACCTCTGCGGCGATGCGCATCTGATCCAGGCATTCCGGGACGGCGTCGACGTCCATGCGGCGACGGCGGCCAAGATCTTCGGCATCCCGGTCTCCGAGGTAACGCGCGAGCAGCGAGGCATCGCCAAGACGGCGAATTTCGGCATCATGTACGGCATCTCTTCCTTCGGCCTGGCCCAGCGGCTGCAGCTCTCCCGCACCGAGGCGAAGTCGATCATCGACGACTATTTCGCCGCCTTCCCGTCGATCCGGACCTTCATTGACCGCACCGTCGCGGATGCCCGGGAGAAGGGCTATGTCGAGACCCTGTTCGGCCGGCGCCGTTACCTGCCGGACATCACGTCCCGCAACCAGACCGTGCGCGCCCTGGCCGAGCGGAACGCCGTCAACGCCCCGATCCAGGGGACTTCCGCCGACATCATCAAACTGGCGATGATCAGCGTCCGCCGCCGCATGGATGCCGAAGGATTCCGCAGCCGGATGGTCCTCCAGATCCATGACGAACTGCTTTTCGATACCGTTCCCGGCGAAGCGGAGGCCCTGAAGGCCCTCGTCGTCGAGGAAATGGAACATGTCATCACGCTTTCCGTACCACTGACCGTAGAATGCAATGAAGGAAAAAACTGGCTCGAAGCACACTGAGAAGACGGACCTCGAACTGGTCCGGATGGCCCTCGGCGCACCCGAAGCCGAAGCGGCGTTCTTCCACCTGTATGCCCGGTACCATACCGGGGTGTCGGCGCATATCGCCAAGTACATCTCCGACCCCGACGAGATCGAAGATGTCTGCATGGAGAGCTTTGAAAAAGCGTTCAAGCAGCTGTCGACCTACCGGCCGGAGAACCATTTCTCCACGTGGATTTTCCGGATTGCCCGGAATACGGCCTTCGACCACCTGAGCAAGGAAAAGGTGCGGGGCCAGAAGATCGAGAAGATGACGATCGATTACTCCGACCTCGATCCGGTCGACGTGCCCTCCGACAGCGAAAGCCCCGAGGAGGAGATCATCAACAGCCAGGACCATGAGAATTTCCTGGCCTGCCTGAACGGTCTGTCCGACGTGTATCGCGAGGTCGCGAGGATGTGTTTCGTCGAAAACCTGGAATACAAGGTCATCGCGGAGAAGACGGGCCTGCCGATGGGAACGGTCAAGACCCGGATCAGCCGGGCCCGGAACCTGATCATCCAGAAGATGCTGGACATGGAGGAATAATGAACATGGAATTCGAAGCATTCAAAGCCATCGTCCTGGCGCTGTTCCCGGAACTGACACCGGAGCAGCAGGACCGTTTCGCCGCCTTGGACGCCCTGTACCGGGAATGGAACGCGAAGATCAATGTCATCTCCCGCAAGGACATCGACGGGCTGTACCTGCACCATGTCCTGCATTCCCTGGCCGTCGCCGCCTACCTTCGGACGGAACATCCGGACGAGTATGCCGCCCTGGCCGGGTCCTCCGTGCTGGATCTCGGAACCGGCGGCGGATTCCCGGGCATCCCGCTGGCCATCCTGTGGCCGGACGTCCGGTTCACGCTCTGCGATTCGGTCGGCAAGAAGACCATCGTCGCCTCGGAGGTCGCGAAGGCCCTCGGGCTGGAGAACGTGCGGGTCGTCCACGCCCGGGCGGAGACCCTGCCGGAGACATATGATTACGTCGTCTCCCGGGCCGTCGCCAGCCTGACGGATTTCTATCCCTGGGTGCGCGGCAAGTTCTCGAATGCGATTCTCTATCTGCGGGGCGGGGATGTGGCCGAGGAAACGGCGCTCCTGATGGGCCGCTTCCGGCTGCGCAGGGGCTCGGTCGGCACCTGGCGCATCGACCGTTGGCTGTCAGATCCTTACTTTACGGAAAAATACGTCGTCGACATCCGCCGTTAGCGGCTGTCCAGCGCAGGAAAACAGGTCCGGAGCAGAGCGTCTTTGTCTTCGGACCGGGAATCATGCAGCCTGCCGTCCGGGGCGATGCCGAGAATGCGGGTAGCGCAGGCTGTGCTGTCGGCCAGGTCATGGGAGGAGAATACCAGGGCGGCTTTCCCGCCTTCCGTGATCCGGCGGAGGGTCTGCAGGACCTGCAGGCGGTTTTCCACATCCAGGAAGGCCGTCGGTTCGTCCAGCAGGATCAGCCCGGGGCCGCCGTCTCCGGCCGGCAGCCGGACGAGGGCCGTCGCGATGCATCCTTTCTGGAATTCGCCGTCGCTGAGCGTGGCGATGTCCCTTTCCGCCAGGGGACCGAGCCCCAGCCGGTCCAGGGCCTGTCCGATGGCTTTCTCCGCCAGGTCTCCCAGTTTCCCGTTCCACCCGCTCTCCTTGTAGCAGGAGGTCCGGATGAATTCGCGCAGGGTAAAACCGCCGACTTTCGGGATCCGGGTCGGAATGAGGACGGCGGGGACGCCGTCGAAAGATCCGCCCAGCGGCGGCAGAACGCCGGCCAGGGTTCGCATCAGCGTCGATTTCCCGCTGCCGTTGGCGCCGCAGAGCAGGATGCATTCGCCCGGACCGATTTCCAGGTTGATGCCGGAGATGAGCGGCCGGCCGTGGCCGACGGTCAGGTCATGGGTCTTCAGCAGGTTCATGGCCGGTCTTTTTTACGGGGCAGGAGAATGCCCAGGATGATCGGGATGCCGACAAGGGCCAGGGTGCTGCCGACCGGCAGGGGAACGCGGGGCAGCTGGGCCAGCAGGTCTGCCGTCAGGGCGAGCAGGGCGCCCGTCAGCAGGGTCGGGAGCAGGATACGGGCATGCCGCGAACTCCCGGTCAGGCGGCGGGCGATGTGCGGCGCGACGATGCCGACGAAACCCAGCGGCCCGCAGAATGCGGTCGTGGCGCCGGTCAGCAGGCAGGCGGAGACCATGGCGCAGGCGCGGATCCGGCGGACGGGCGCGCCGGCCAGGGTGGCGTAATCTTCTCCGAAAAGCAGCAGGTCCAGTCCCTTGGCATTGGCGCCGGCCAAGGCCAGGCCCAGGACGCCGGCACCGGCCAGGATGGCGATGCCGCCCGGGCGGGTCCCGGCGAAACTGCCGGCCGACCAGCTGTAGAACAGTTTCAGGCTCTCTTCATTGGCCGTAAATTCCAGGATGGATGTCAGGGCGCTGAAGATGAAACCCAGCATGACGCCGAAAATGAGCAGGACCGTCCCGTTCCGGAGCCGGCTGGATACCAGGATGATGAGCAGGGATGCCAGGACGGCGCCCAGAAAGGCGGCACCGGCCACGGAAAGCCCCGAGCCGGCTGCGGCCCCGGTTACCAGCAAGGTCGCGCAGGCGGCGCCGAGTCCGGCACCGCCGCTGACCCCCATGATGTGCGGATCGGCGAGCGGGTTGCGGAAGACGGCCTGCATCTGCGCCCCGGCCAGGGCCAGGGCGGCGCCCGCCAGCACGGCGGTCAGGACGCGGGGCAGGCGGATGTCCAGGAGGATGTCCCGGAACAGCGGATCACCGGGGCGGACCGGGACCCGGCCGACGGCGAGGTCCAGCGCCATGAAAGCCAGCAGCAGGCCGAAGCCCGCTGCCAGCCGTATCCGGTATGTCCGTGCAGAAGTCAATATTTGTATTTCAGCCGTTTGAGGTTGCTGTCGGCGGAACTACCGCCGACCATCAGTTCGTATTTGCCATGGACCGGGACCATGTCCTGGGCCTTCTCGTCCCACCAGAGGAAGGTTTCGTCATCGAGCGGAATCCGGACCGTGACGGTCTGTCCGGCGGGTACGCTGACCCGGCGGAAGGCGCGGAGGGTCTTGACGGGACCGGACTTGTCGTCCGGCTTGCGGAGATAGACCTGGACGGTCTCGACGGCGTCGCGGCTGCCGGCATTGGTCACGGGCACGGTCAGGACTCCCTTGGAAGCCTTCGGCTTTCCGTAACGGAACGTCGTGTAACTCAGGCCGTAGCCGAATTCGAACTGCGGCTGGCCGCGGAAATAGCGGTAGGTGTGTCCCTCCATGTCATAGTCTTCCACCTCAGGGAGCTGGGCGACGTTCTTGTAGAAGGTGACGGGAAGTTTGCCGGAAGGGGCGACATCGCCGAAGAGGACGTCGGCGATGGCCGTGCCGCCTTCCTGGCCCGGATACCAGGCCTGGAGGATGGCGTCGCAACTTTCGGTCTCGGGCTCAAGGCCGATGGCGCTGCCGGAGAAGTTGACGAAGACGACTTTCTTGCCGGCCTTGTGGAGGGCCTGCAGCAGTTCCCGCTGGACGGCGGGCAGTTCGATGTCGGTCCGGTCGCCGCCGGCGAATCCCGGGACCTGCACCGGCATTTCCTCACCTTCGAACCGCGGGGAGATGCCGCCGGCGAAGATGACGATGTCAATGCCTTCCAGCTGTTTCAGGACAGCCGGTACGTCGAGGGCGGGCAGGTAGCTTTCGCGGCTCTTGCGTTCGCGGGCGACATAGTTCTTGATGTCGTTGACATTGCCGATCGCATACTGCTTGGCAATGGCTTCCAGCTGTTCGTCCGTCATGTCGGCCATCTCGGCGAAACGGCCCTGCGGCTTGGGCATGTATTCGTTGCCGATGATGCCGCAGGCGCGGAAGGTGACCAGGTCCGGAATGCGTTTGCGGAGGGCGTCCAGCAGGGTGACGGTCGATTTCGGGACGGGGTTGTAGTTGCCCCACTGCATCTCGGCGTCATCTGCGTTCGGACCGATCAGGGCAATCCTGGCACCGGGCTTGAGCGGCAGGATGTCGTGCCTGTTCTGGAGCAGGACGAGGCTCTCGCGGGCGATCTTCAGGGACAGGGCGCGGTGCGCCGGGCCTTCCACGATGGACGGATCGAGATAGTCCCACGGGGACGTTCCGTCCATTTCGCCGAGTTTGAAACGCTGGGTCAGGAGGCGGAGGACGTTGCGGTCCAGGTCGGCTTCGCTGAGCAGGCCGGAGCGGACGGCTTCCGGGATGTTGACATACGCCTGGCCGCATTCGACGTCGACGCCGTTGTGGACGGCCATGGCAGCGGCCATGACCGCGTTGTCCACGGTTTCATGCCGGCCTTTTTCGTAAAAGTCGGCAAGGGCCCAGCAGTCGGAAACGACCATCCCGTCGTATTTCCACTCTTCGCGCAGGATCTTCTGCACGAGGTAGTCGGAAGCGGCGCAGGGGAGTCCGCGGAAACGGTTGTAGGCTGTCATGATTTCCTGGACATGGGCCTTGGTGACAAGGTCTTTGAAGGCCGGGAGATAGGTCTCCCGCAGGTCGCGCTCCGAGACCTGTGCGTCGAATTTGTGCCGGTTGGACTCAAGTCCCGAGTGGACGGCGAAATGCTTGGCGCAGGCGTGGGCCTTCCGGACCGGAGAATCGTCAGGTCCCTGCAGGCCCCGGACGACGGCCATGCCCAGACGGCCGGTCAGGTACGGGTCTTCCCCGTAGGTCTCCATGCCGCGGCCCCAGCGGGGATCCCGGAAAATGTTGATGTTCGGCGTCCAGAACGTCAGTCCCTGGTAGATCCGGACGTTGTCGCGGTCCGCCATGCGGTTCTTGACGCGGGCTTCGTCGCTGACGGCGGTGAAGACATCCTCGATCAGTTCCTCGTCGAAGGATGCCGCCATGCCGATGGCTTGCGGGAAGACGGTGGCGGATCCGTTGCGGGCGACCCCGTGCAGGGCTTCGTTCCACCAGTTGTACTGCCGGATGCCGAGACGCGGGATGGCGGGGGACCCGTTGAGGGTCAGGGAGGCTTTCTCTTCAAGGGTCAGCCTTTTGAGCAGGTCTGCGGCACGGAGTTCCGCAGGCAGGGTCTTGTCCTGGTAAGGGAGGGTCTGGGCCCGGCCGGCCAGAAGGGCGCCGGCGATCAAGGTGAAGGTCAGTAGTGTCTTTTTCATAGTGGCAGCGTCATTGGACATGCCAAGATACCAATATTCCGCGACAACCGCAAGCCTTTTTTGTGCCCATGTCCGGGATTATTCTTATCTTTGAGCATCGAAACGGTTTGCCATGGATACGTTGACCCTGATTCTTTGCATTGCACTGGCGGTCGTGCTGATTGCCGCTGCCGTCGTGATCTTCCTGTTGCAGGCCCGCAGCGGCCGGCAGCGGGATGCCCTCGTGCGCCGGTACGAGGATGAAAAGGACGGCCTGCAGGACCAGTTGGCCGCGCTCCGCGAGGAAAAGGCCGGGTTCGAAAGCCGGCTGGCGGCCCGTGAGGAATACGAACGGCAGCTGGAAGAAGGCCGCGAACGCGAACGGCGCGAGGCGGCCCAGCAGCGGGATCGCGAGCGCCGCGAATCGGCGGAACGACACGAGAAGGAGCGGCAGGCGCTGGCCGAGCAGCATGCGAAGGAACTGCAGCAGATGAAAGAGGTGTTCGAGAACCTGACGAACCGCAACTCCGAGGCGTTCAAGGTCCGCAGCGCCGAGACGATTTCCGAACTGATGAAACCCGTGCAGGAAAAATTCCAGGCGTTCAGCGAGGCGGTCAGGGAATCCCAGGAAAAAACCATGGAACGGCACAACAAACTGGAGCAGAAGATCGTGGACCTGGATGCCCGCTCCCAGTCCGTCTCCGACGAGGCCCGCAACCTGGCCAATGCCCTGACCGGCTATTCGAAGGTCCAGGGCGATTTCGGCGAAATGCTGCTGACCGACGTCCTGAAGAACGCCGGCCTGACGGAAGGCGTCCATTTCTTCACCCAGGGGGTCATGACGGACGCATCCGGTCATGAGATCAAGAGCGAAGGCGGCCGGACCCTGATCCCGGATGTCATGGTCTATTATCCCGACGACACGACCGTGATCATCGACTCCAAGGTCAGCCTCAACGCCTACAACGAATACATGCATGCCGCGACGGTCGAGGAACGGACCCGGCTGGCCAAGGCGCATGTCGCGAGCGTCCGGTCCCATGTCGACGAACTCAAGACGAAAGACTACGCCTCCTATATCCCTTCCGACCGGCGCAAGGTCGATTTCAACATCATGTTCATCCCGATCGAGGGTGCCTTCCGCCTGATGCTGGAGGCCGAACCGATGCTCTGGCAGGCGGCGAAGGACAACAAGGTGCTGATCGTCAGCCAGATGACCCTTATTATCGTGCTCAACATGATCCAGATGGCCTGGAAGCAGCATGAGCAGGAAAAGAACATCGCCGACGTCTACAAGACCGCCGAGGAACTGATGGGACAGCTCAAGGGATGGATGGACAGTTACGTCAAACTGGGCGACCATCTCGAGAAAGCGGCCGCCGCCTATGCCGATTCCCGCAAGAAACTGACGGACTCCAACCAGAGCGTCATCAAGAAAATCGGCAAGCTGGAGAAACTCGGCCTGGCTCCGAAACGGTCCGCCGCCCGGATCAAGCCGGGCGCCCGCCAGCAGGGCCCTGAATCCGTCATTCCGCGCGAACTTTCGGATTCCGCTCCGCAAGACTGATCCTTATCGCCCGACTTTATCACCTGTGCATATCTTTGTGCGAAAATTCCTGCCGGAAAATTTTTTTCTGTGGCAGGAAAGCAGTAATTTTGCGCCGCCACATAAAACGTTATAGAACGTAAAGACTAAAATACTTCAACATGGAAATGAAAAACGCTTCTGCAGGCACGCTTGAGTCCGGCGATATCATGATCCAGATCGCTCCGACCGACAAGGAAGGCTTGCAAATTGACCTGACCAGCTCCGTGGCTGACCAGTTCGGTAAACAGATCAGGAAGGTCATCACCGAGACGCTCGAAGGCCTCGGGATCGACAAGGCCGATGTCAAGGCTGTTGACAAAGGTGCCCTCGACTGCACCATCCGCGCCCGCGTGACGGCCGCCGCCGTCCGTGCCACGGGAAAAGATGTCTGGAAATAACTAGGAACTATGGAAAGATTACGCAGAACCATGATGTTCGTTCCGGGCAACAATCCCGGAATGATGGCAGACGCCCATATCTACGGTCCGGACTCGATCATGCTCGATCTGGAAGATTCCGTGACCATGGCGGAGAAGGATGCCGCCCGCCTGCTCGTCCACAATGCGCTCAAGTCCATCGACTACGGTGATACCGAGATGGTCGTGCGCATCAACCCGCTCAATACGCCTTACGGCAAGAAGGATGTCGAGGCCGTCGTCAAGGCCGGTGTCGATGTCATCCGCATGCCGAAGACCGAAACCGCCGACGAAGTCCGTGAACTCGAAGCCGAAATCATCAAGGTGGAGGAAGAACTCGGCTGCGTCGGCCGTACGCAGATCATGGCTGCCATCGAGAGCGCCCTGGGCGTCGTCAACGCCTACGCCATCGCGACGGCTTCCAAGCGCATGATGGGCATCGCCCTCGGCGCCGAGGACTACAGCGCCAACCTCAAGACCCAGCGTACGCCGGGCGGCGCCGAACTCCTGCTGGCCCGCGAGACCATCGTCGTGGCCGCCCGTGCCGCCGGTATCTCCTGCTTCGACACCGTCTATTCCAACCTCGATGACATGGAGACTTTCCGCAAGGAAGTCGAACTCATCAAGACCCTCGGCTTCGACGGCAAGTCCATCATCAACCCGCGCCAGATCGAGGTTGTCAATTCCGTCTTCGCCCCGACCCAGAAGGACATTGACAAGGCCCTGAAGATCATCGCCGCCATCAAGGAGGCCCAGGCAAAGGGATCCGGCGTCATCGCCGTCAACGGCAAGATGGTCGACCGTCCGGTCGTCATCCGTGCCGAGCGCACCATTGCGCTGGCTATCGCATCCGGTATTTTGAACAAGGAGGACGTACTATGAGAAACACGAAAGTTGTCAGCCTCGAAGAGGCGATCCGCCGTTCCGGCCTGAAGGACGGCATGACCATTTCCTTCCACCACCATTTCCGCGGCGGAGACAAGGTCGTCAACCTGGTTGTCGCCAAGCTCGCCGAGATGGGCTTCAAGAACCTCCACCTCGCCGCATCCAGCCTCTCCGACGTGCACGCCCCGTTGATCGAGCACATCCGCAACGGCGTCATCACCAAGATTTCCACCTCCGGTCTCCGCGGCGAACTCGCCAACGAGATCTCCCATGGCCTCATGGAAGAACCGGTCGTCTTCCGCAGCCACGGCGGCCGCGGCAGCGCCATCGCATCCGGAGAACTCCATATCGACGTCGCTTTCCTCGGCGCCTCTTCCTGCGACGAACTGGGCAATGCCTCCGGCTGCCCCCGTTCCGAGAATGCCAAGTCCATCTGCGGCTCCCTCGGCTATGCCCTTCCGGACGCCCGGTATGCCGACCATGTCGTCATCCTCACCGATGACCTGGTGGCTTATCCGAATGTCCCGAAGTCCATTTCCGCCTGCGACGTGGAATCCGTCGTCGTCGTCGACTCCGTCGGTGACAGCTCCAAGATCTCCTCGGGTGCCATCCGCGACTCCAAGAACCCGCGCGACATCCTCCTCGCCCAGCAGGCGGCGAAGGTGATCATCAACAGCGGCTATTTCAAGGACGGTTTCTCGATCCAGACCGGTACCGGCGGCGCCTCCCTGGCAGCTGTGAAGTTCATCCGCGAGAGCATGATCGAGAAGGGCATCAAGGCCAGTTTCGCCCTCGGCGGCATCACCGCCCACATGGTCAAGCTGCATGAGGAAGGCCTGATCGGCCGGCTCATCGACGTCCAGTCCTTCGACAAGGTTGCCGCGGAATCCATCGCCCACGACCAGCTCCACCAGGAAGTCTCCTCCGTGGAATACGCGAGCGCCGAGCATGAAGGCTCCGCCGTCCACGCCCTCGACATCGTCATCCTGTCCGCCCTCGAGGTCGACGTCAACTTCAACGTCAACGTCCTCGTCGGTTCCGACGGCATCATCCGCGGCGCCATCGGCGGCCATCCGGATACGGCGGAAGACAGCGCGCTTTCCATCATCGTCTGCCCGCTCCTGCGCGGCCGCATCCCGTGCGTCGTGCCGAAGGTGACCACCCTGATCACCCCGGGCAAGGGCGTCGACGTCGTCGTGACCGAATACGGCATCGCCGTCAACCCGCTCCGTCCCGAAATCGCCGGCCGCCTGAAAGCCGCCGGCCTGAAGGTCGTCGACATCCATGACCTGGCCGCCAAGGCGACCAGCATCATCGGCGAGCCGGATGCCCTTCCGTTCGGTGACAAGGTCGTCGGCATCGTGATGGACCGCCACGGCAAGGTCCTCGACCAGATCCGGAACATCGTGAAATAATTGCATGGAGATTACGCTTGACCAGTTGCTGGCCTCCCGGGAGGCCAGGCAGGATTTCCAGCAGGAACTGCTCCGCGCCCATGCGGGAGCGACCCTCGTGTGCCTGACGGTGATCATGCCGGGCACGGTCAAGCGCAATGCCCATTCCCTCATCGTGGCCCAGGCCGCCCTCTCCGCCCTGATCGCCCGCTTCGGCAGCGACATGATCCGCATGGAGGTCCGTGACCTGGCCACGGGATACGAGGCTTATCTGCTCACTCCGCTCTCCCCAGAGGAGGCGAAGCGGGCAGTTTGCCGTATTGAAGATACCCATCCGCTGGGACGTCTCTTCGACCTGGACGTGATCGATGCGTCCGGGACGATCCTTTCCCGGTCGGATTTGGGACTGGAACCGCGCCGGTGCCTGCTTTGCGACCGCGAGGCCCGCTGGTGCATGCGGAACCATACCCATACCCATGCGGAGCTGATGGCCCGCATCGGTGAAATGATCGACGCTTATGTACGGTGACTTCGTAATCAGCGACATGCCGCTGGCCAGCGGCCGTTTCCGCAGCAAGGTCGAATCCTTCCTGGCGGAAAACGGCCTCCGGCTCGACCCGGTCGACCGGTATGTCGTGCTGACCCGCGGCGACTCCGACGAGATCCTCGCCGGCGGCGGCTTGTCGGGCGATGTCATCAAATGCGTCGCCGTCTCGGAAAAAGCCCGTTCCGAAGGCCTGATGGGCCGGCTGGTCTCCCACCTGCTGAGCCTGGCCGCGGAGAACGGCCACCAGAGCGTCAAGGTCTTCACCAAACCGCAGAACCAGCCCTTGTTCGAAGACCTGGGTTTCCGCCTGGTCGGCCGTGCGCCGAAAGCCATCCTGATGGAAAACGGGCGGGGAGTGTCGGACGAGTACAACCGTCTCTGCGGGTTCCGCATGGACGGGAAGGCCGGGGTCATCGTCATGCATGCCGATCCCATGACCCGGGGCCACGAATACCTCATTTCCCGGGCGGCGGAACAGGTGGACTGCCTGTTCGTCATCGTGCTGGGCGGCGACCGTTCCCGGTTCCCGGCTGCATCCCGTTTCGAGATGGTCCGGTCCGTCTGCCGGCGCATGGACAACGTCCGGGTCCTGGAAGGAGGTGCTTATTGCATCTCGGGAGCGACGTTCCCGTCGTATTTCCTGAAGAACCTCGACGAGGCGGCGGAGCAGCAGATGCGGCTCGACCTCGATATTTTCGGCCGTCACATTGCGCCGGCGCTGCGGGCATCCGTCCGTTTCGCGGGCAGTGAACCGTTGGATCCGATGACAGCCCGCTACAATACGCTGATGCGGGAACTGCTGCCAGGATACGGCCTCGAGTTCCGGGAGATTCCCCGGATGGAGAGCGACGGACGCCCCGTATCTGCTTCCCAGGTCCGCGCCCTGCTGGATGCGGGCGACTGGACGGCCGCCGCAGCCTTGTGCCCGCCCCGCGTGCGCTGGTACCTGATGGGCGATGTCGCCGCGGCCGCGCTGCGCCGCGAACTGGACGCGCCGGACAAACCGGGCATGGTCTGCCCGGACAGCCGGGGCAGTCACGAGGACATGGACTATGCGCTGATGCGCAAGAGCATCGACGCGATCCGCCCCTGGTTCGTCCGGCTCTCATCGCTCGCACGGGAGCGGGATGCCGTCTTCCCGTCCGACATCACCGGGCTGGGACTCGAAGCGGAGCGTGCGATGCTTCGGGCGACAGGCGGGGTCAACACCCACAAGGGCGCCATCTTCGCCCTAGGGATCATGGCCGCCGCCGCAGGTTGCGTCCTCCGGGATGAAGGAACCCTCTCTGCGGAGAGCCTCAGCCGGCAGATGCGTCTCCTGGCCGGGGACATGGCGAGTCTGGAAACGGTCGCCGGCCGCCGGACCTACGGCTCCGAAATCGTCCGGGAACATGGTGTGCGCGGTGCGCTGGACATGGCCCTGGACGGCTACGCCGACCTGTTCGCAGACTGGCTTCCGTACTGGCGGAGCGTTGAAAAAGAACCCTACGGACCGCAAAAGACCCTGCTGCGGATCCTTTCGACCCTGGACGATACCTGCGTCATCCATCGGGCCGGTTATGCAAGGGCGCAGGAAATCAAGGCCGAAGCGGCGGCGCTGCTCGCGGACTTCAGCCCCGTAAAACTGAAAACGATGAACGACCGGTTTGTGTCCGAGCGGGTATCTCCCGGTGGTAGTGCGGATATGCTTGCGTTGACGATGTATGCCGGTTGCCTGATAAACACTTAAATTAATTAACTTCTTAAAAAACAATCTGTTATGGTTGAATTGATTCCACACGGTGTGTACCTTCTGGACGGTCAGCGGATCGTTTCCGACCCGACCGGCCTGCCATCTCCGGATGAGTCCCGTGAAAACACCATCACCTACGGAATCCTCCGTGCCCATGATGTGGACGGTGGCAAGGGAAAGAAAATGCGCATCCGTTTCGATGCGATGGTTTCCCATGACATCACCTATGTGGGCATTATCCAGACCGCCCGCGCCAGCGGCCTCGAGAAATTCCCGCTTCCTTATGCGATGACCAACTGCCACAACTCCCTTTGTGCAGTCGGCGGAACCATCAATGAAGATGACCATGTGTTCGGTCTCTCCGCCGCGAAGAAATACGGCGGTATCTATGTCCCTGCCAACCAGGCCGTGATCCACCAGTACGCCCGCGAGGCCCTGACGAAATGCGGCAACATGATCCTCGGTTCCGACAGCCATACCCGCTACGGTTCCCTGGGCAACATGGGTGTCGGCGAAGGCGGCGGCGAACTGGTCAAGCAGCTGCTCCGCAATACCTGGGACATCAACGCTCCCGAGGTCGTCCTCGTGTGGCTGGAAGGCAAGCCGCGCCACGGCGTCGGCCCGCACGATGTCGCCATCTCCCTGGTCAAGGCCGTGTTCGAAAGCGGTTTCGTCAAGAACAAGGTGCTTGAATTCGCCGGCCCCGGTGTCGCGGAACTCCCGATCGACTTCCGCAACGGCATCGATGTCATGACGACCGAGACGACCTGCCTCAGCTCCATCTGGATCACCGACGGCAAAGTCAAGGAATATTTCGACATGCACCGCCGTCCGGAGGCCTACAAGGAACTCCGTCCCGGCAAGGTCGCTTACTATGACAGCATGATCCGCATCGACCTCTCCACCCAGGAGAGCATGATCGCCCTGCCGTTCCATCCGTCCAACGCCGTGACCATCCACGAACTGCAGGCGGATCCGGAAGGCATTCTCGGCGCTGTCGAGGCCGACGCCCGCAAGCGTTTCGGCGACAAGATCCAGATCGACCTCCTGAGCAAGATCAAGAACGGAAAGGTCGTCGCCGACCAGGCCATCATCGCCGGCTGCTCCGGCGGTACCTATGACAACCTCAGCGAAGCCGCTACGATCCTCAAGGGCAAGTCCATCGGCAACGATTACTTCACGATGAGCGCCTATCCGCAGTCCACGCCGGTCTACCTCGCCACCACCCGCAACCACATCGCCGAGGAACTCCTCGAAGCCGGCGTCGTGATCAAGCCGGCCTTCTGCGGCCCTTGCTTCGGTGCCGGTGACGTCCCGTCCAACAACGGCTTCTCCATCCGCCACACCACCCGCAACTTCCCGAACCGCGAAGGTTCCAAGCCGGGTCAGGGCCAGATTTCCCTCGTGTCCCTGATGGATGCCCGTTCCATCGCTGCGACAGCCGCCAACGGCGGTGTCATCACGGCTGCGACCGACATCGAATACCACGATGAACACAAGCCCTACGAATTCGACGACCGGATCTACAAGAGCCGCATCTACAACGGTTACGGCAAGGCGGACCTCTCTGTCGAACTCCGTTACGGACCGAACATCAAGGACTGGCCGAAGATGTACCCGATGGAGGAGAACATGCTCGTCGAACTGGCTGCCGTCATCCATGACCCGGTGACGACGACCGACGAACTCATCCCTTCCGGCGAGACCTCTTCCTACCGCTCCAACCCGCTGAAACTCTCCGAGTTCGCCCTCAGCCGCCGCGTCCCTGAGTATGTCGGTCTGAGCAAGCGCATCCAGAGCCAGGATCTCGAGCGCCGTGCCGGCAACGTGCCGGAGAACGTCGCAGCCGCTCTCGCCAAGGTCGGTGCCTCCGCGGAGAACACCTCCTTCGGTTCCTGCGTCTTCGCCAACAAGCCGGGCGACGGCTCTGCCCGCGAGCAGGCCGCATCCTGCCAGAAGGTGCTCGGCGGCGACGCCAACATTTGCTACGAATACGCGACGAAGCGGTATCGCAGCAACTGCATCAACTGGGGTATCGTTCCGTTCACCATCGCTCCGGAAACGGCCTTCGACTATGAGCCGGGCGACTTCGTGTTCATCCCGGGCATCCGCCGCGCCATCCTTTCCGGCGCCGAGGAGGCCGATGCCTGCGTCATCACCAAGGACGGCATCAAGCCGATCCACCTGTTCTTCCAGAACCTTACCACGGCCGAGCGCGAGATCCTCGCGGACGGCTGCCTCATGAATTATTACAAAAACCGCAAATAACACCATGGAAAAGATTAAAATGACCACCCCGCTCGTCGAAATGGACGGCGATGAAATGACCCGGATCCTTTGGAAGATGATCAAGGATGAACTCATCCTTCCCTTCGTCGACCTCAAGAGTGAATACTATGACCTCGGCCTGCCGAACCGCGACAAGACCGCCGACCAGGTGACCATCGACTCCGCCCTCGCCACCAAGAAATACGGCGTGGCCGTCAAGTGCGCGACCATCACCCCGAACGTGCAGCGCATGAGTGAATACAACCTCCACCAGATGTGGAAGAGCCCGAACGGCACCATCCGTGCCATGCTCGACGGTACCGTGTTCCGTACACCGATCACCATCCCTTCCATCCATCCGGCCGTGAAGTTCTGGAAGAAACCGATCACCATCGCCCGCCATGCTTACGGCGACGTGTATCGTGACGTTGAAATCCAGACCACTGAGCCCGGTGTCGCCAAGCTCGTCTTCGAAGGCGTCAGCGGCAAGCGCGAGGAAATGGTTATCCACGAGTTCAAGGGCACCGGTGTCATCGAAGGCATGCACAATACCGACGAGTCCATCCGCAGCTTCGCCCACGCCTGCTTCCAGTATGCGCTGGATGTCAAGCAGGACCTCTGGTTCGCGACCAAGGATACCATCTCCAAGAAGTATGACGGCCGTTTCAAGGCCATCTTCGAGGAAGTCTTCCAGGAGTACAAGGAGCGCTTCGAGGCCGCCGGCATCGAGTATTTCTATACCCTGATCGACGACGCCGTCGCCCGCGTCATGCGCAGCGAAGGCGGCTTCATCTGGGCTTGCAAGAACTATGACGGCGACGTCATGTCCGACATGGTCTCCACGGCCTTCGGTTCCCTCGCCATGATGACCTCCGTGCTCGTCAGCCCGGACGGCAAGTATGAGTATGAGGCTGCCCACGGCACCGTGACCCGCCACTATTACAAGTACCTCAAGGGAGAAGAGACTTCCACCAACCCGATGGCGACCATCTTCGCCTGGAGCGGTGCGTTCCGCAAGCGCGGCGAACTCGACAAACTGCCGGATCTGGTCAATTACGCCAACCAGCTCGAGGCCGCCTGCTTCGACACCCTCGGTGAAGAACTGGTGACCAAGGACCTCGTCAACCTCATGGACGGCATCGCCCCGCGTGCCCTGACGTCCCTGCAGTTCCTCCGCGAGATCCGCACCAACCTCGAGAAGCGCCTCGGCTGCTAATCGTCCCTTCGTTACATTTCAGAGAGATCCGGTCGCGGATCTCTCTTTTTTTCTTATCTTTGTGAGACATGAGCCAACATACAACCACATAATAAAAAACGAAGTACTATGAAGAAAATCATGCTTGTGGCAGCGATGCTGCTTTCCGTCAGCGCCTTTGCGCAGAAACCGGCCGGTGACCCGAAGGGAGGAATCTCTGCGGAACTGTTGCAGGAAATCGCCAAAGGCTATGAGAACAGTCCTGCCGACAAGGCGCTGCACAATGCCCTCAACGGGACCCAGATCAACGTGCTCGCGGTCAACGCCGATCCGGTCGCCAAGATGGATACCCATTTCTCCGACCTGATCCAGACCAAGGGCCGCACCAACCAGAAGTCCTCCGGCCGTTGCTGGCTGTTCACCGGTCTGAACGTGCTCCGCTCCCGGATGATCGACAAATACGACCTGGGCGCCTTCACGTTCTCCCAGAACTATGTCTTCTTCTATGACCAGCTGGAGAAGGCGAACCTCTTCCTCCAGGGAATCATTGATACGAAGGACCTCCCGGACGACGACCGCCAGGTCGACTGGCTCTTCGCCCATCCGATCAGCGACGGCGGCCAGTTCACCGGTGTCTCCAACCTGATCATGAAATACGGCGTCGTTCCGTCCGAGGTCATGCCGGAGACCTTCGTCGCCGACAATACCGCCCAGATGCGCACCCAGCTCTCCAACCTCCTCCGCGAGCAGGGTCTCCGCCTCCGCCAGAAGGCTGCCGCCGCCGGTATCGACAAGCTCAAGGGCCGCAAGGCCGAACAGGCTGCCGCACAGCTTGAGAAGGATCTCCAGGCCATGAAGGTGGAGCAGCTCAAGGATGTCTACCACATCCTCGCCCTCTGCCTCGGCGTGCCGCCGACCGAGTTTACCTGGACCCGCCGCAACACCAAGGGAGAGGTGATCAGCGAGAAGACCTATACCCCGAAGTCCTTCTATGAAGAGTTCGTCGGCCAGGATCTCGAGAACAATTACGTCATGGTCATGAACGATCCCTGCCATGAGTATTACAAGGTCTATGAGATCGAATACGACCGCCATGTCTACGACGGCCACAACTGGGTCTATCTCAACCTCCCTGTCGAGCGTATCAAGGAAATGGCCATCGCTTCCATCAAGGACAAGACCGCGATGTATTTCTCCTGCGACGTCAACAAGTTCCTCGACCGCAACGCCGGCCTGGCCGACCTGAACAACTTCGACTACGAATCCCTCATGGGCGTTCCGTTCACGATGAACAAGCGGGAACGCGTTTATACCCATGCCTCCGCCTCTTCCCATGCCATGACCCTCATCGGCGTGGACCTCAAGGAAGGCAAGCCCGTGAAGTGGATGGTCGAGAACAGCTGGGGTGCCACCTCCGGTTTCCAGGGCAATATCATCATGACCGACGAATGGTTCAACGAGTACATGTTCCGTCTGGTCGTCGAGAAGAAGTATGTCCCGGCCGACCTGCTGAAGATGATGGACCAGAAACCGATCATGGTTCCGTCCTGGGACCCGATGTTTATGCCTGAAGAATAATGGAACGCTTTTTGCTTTCGACCCTTCTCGTCCTGACGCTCGCCTCGTGTGGGGGTCGGGACGCGAAGGTAGAATCCCAAGATACGAGAGAAATGGAATGGAAGAAAACGGATGTGATGGACCTCGAGCTCAAGCCCGTGGCCGCGTTCGCGAAGGACTGGATGGCCCTCGGCGTGCGCAGCGCGGATGCGATGAACGCGATGACCATCTCCTGGGGCTCCATCGGAGAACTCTGGGGCAAGCCGGTCGTGACGGTCTATGTTTCGAAAGACCGCCATTCCAAAGCCATGATGGACGAAGCGGAGTACTTTACGGTCTCCGCATTCCCGCAGACCCGGCAGAACCGGGAGGCCTTGGTCTACATCGGATCGCACTCGCTGTCCGATGAGCCCGACAAGGTCAAGCGTGCGGGGTTGACGGCCGAACTCAGCGAACTGGGCAATCCGCTTTTCAAGGAAGCGGACCTGGCGCTCGAGTGCCGGATCATCTACCGGGAGGAATTCAAGCGCGACCTCCTGCCGGAAGATGTCCGTCCGATGTATGAAGAGATGGGACTGCATACCTTCTATATCGGAGAGATCGTCAACGTCTATAAGAAATGAGAAGATTCCTGATCCTTTTCCTGCTGGCAGTCCTGGTGGGGCTGCCCATGCAGGCGCAGCGCCGGGGTGGCTACGGTACGCCCCCTCCTCCGACCCGTCCGACCCGCGGCAACACGGTCTACGGACGCGGCAGTTACTATGACTACGGCGCGCCGGTGTATTTCGGCTTGCGGACCGGATGGAACGTCTCGCATGTGACCTCTGATATGGCCGCCCTGGACGCCCGGTCACGGCTTTCCCGCATGAACCTTGGCCTCGTGCTGGGTTCGCAGATCCTTCCCTATACCCCGGTGGCTTTTGAGACGGGGCTCCTGTACAGCGGGAAGGGCGGAAAACTGTCCTCGACCGGCCAGCGTCTGGTCTACAACTTGGAATACCTGGAAGTCCCGATGGTCATGAAATACATCGCCCCCATGACGGAATCCATGTATCTCCAGCCGTTCATGGGCCTGTACATGGCCGCCGGCGTAGCCGGACAGGCGAAAGACTTCGAGACCCGGACGACGTTCTCTTCTTTCGATGAAAACCTGTTCCGGCGGTTCGATGCCGGACTCCGGCTCGGCTGCGGTGTCAACGTCGCGATGTTCTATGCCGAACTCAGTTACGATTTCGGTCTCGCGAACATCAGCCGCGATGATTTCCAGACGGCGCACAACCGCTGCCTTTCCTTTACGTTAGGACTGGATTTCTGACCGCCGGACCGGCAGCAGGGCGATGATGTATCCGATTACCGCTACGCTCGTGGTGGTGATGACGATATCCAGGGGCTTCAGGATGACGGGGTAGGCGCTGACCATGAAATTGCCCGGCATGCCGACAAGCCCGAACCGGCGCTGGACCCAGACGACGGCCAGCCCGATGACCAGTCCGGCTGCGAGCCCGAGCAGGGAGATCAGCCAGCCCTCCAGAATGAAGATCCGACGGATCAACTTGTCTTCGGCACCCATGCTCCGCAGGGTGCCGATGTCTTCTTTTTTCTCGATGATCAGCATGGAAAGGCTTCCGAAGATGTTGAAGCCGATGATGATCAGCACGAAGATCAGGATGAGGTAGACCGCCGCCTTCTCATAGCGCATCATCTTGTACAGCGACTCGTTCTGGCGGAAACGGTCCAGGACGCGGAATCCGGCTCCCAACTGTCCGGAAAGGTCCTTGATGAATCTCCGCAGATCCTTTGCGGAAGTGCCTTCCTTCAGCCGGATCTCGATGCCGGACACTTCGTCGGTGTATCCCAGCAGTTCGCGCATCTTGTCGATGGGCAGGACGATGAGGTTGTTGTCGATGTCCGTGTTGACTGAAAAGATGCCGGCCGGCCAGACCTTGACGCTCTTGAGCGAGGCGGCCGGATTGGCAGCGGAAAAAGCCCGGTCCCGGGCCGGGAAATAGACTTCGATGGCGGGGATGAAGCGAGGATTGATGCCCATCCTGTAAGCCAGGCCGATGCCGGCCAGGGCTTTCGGCACGCTGCCGTACCAGAGGGCCGTTTCGCCGTCGACGATGCAATCCGCCAGCGGATTCTCTTCTTCGAATACCTTGTCGACGCCCTTGGCGCGGGCGATGCCGTTCCGGCCGTCATAGCTGAGATAGACATTCTCCTGGAGGATGCTGCTCACGGTATGGACGGACGGATGGTCGTGGATCCAGCCGAAGGCGGCGCCTTCCGGGATGAATACCTTGCCGGAATCCGGTACGACGAGCACGTCCGGCTCCACATGGCTGAGGCTGGAGCGGACCAGGGAGTCGAATCCGTTGTAGACGGAGAGGATGACGACGAGGGCGGCGGTGCCGACTGCCATGCCGATGGCGCTGATCGCGGAGATGATATTGATCACATTGTGAGACTTCTTCGCGAACAAATACCGTCGGGCTATGAACAGCGGCAGATGCATTTATTTCTTGAGCAGTTCGTCGATATGCTCGGCGTAGTCGAGCGAGGTGTCCAGGTAGAAAACGAGTTCCGGGACGATCCGGAGCTGCTTGGCCACGATGTGGCCGAGCTCGCCCCGGTAGGTCCGGACGTTTTCTTCAAGGATCTGCATGACGGCTTCCGCCTTGGCGGAGGGAAAGATGCTGACGAATACTTTGGCGACGGAGAGATCGGGACTGATCCGGACCTCGCTGACCGTCACCATGGCACCGCCGAAAGCGGCCATTCCCTTGCTCCGGATAATCTCGGCAAGGGCTTTCTGGAGCTCGCGGGCGACTTTGAGCTGCCGGGTGCTTGCAGGAGCTTCCATTTAGAGGACGTTGAGGATGAAGTAGTTCTTCTTGCCGCGCTGGACAAGGATGTATTTGCCGTCAAGGATGTCTTTCCCGTCGACTTCGTAATTGATGTCGGCGACTTTGTCCTTGTTGATGCTGACGCCGCCGCCCTGGACCATCTTGCGGGCCTCGCCCTTGGAGGGGAAGACCTGGGTCTTGACGGCGAGCAGGTCGAGCAGGTTGCAAGGCAGCTCTTCCTTCGGGACATTGAACGTCGGGACGCCGCTGAACACGGCGAGGAAGGTGCGCTCGTCCAGCTTGCGGAGTGCCTCGGAGGTGGCGTTGCCGAAGAGCATCTGGGATGCGGCGACGGCGTTGTCGTATTCGGCCTGGCCATGGCACATGACCGTGATCTCGCGGGCGAGGACCTTCTGGAGTTTGCGCTGGCCCGGATCCTGGCGGTGCTCTTCGATGAGGGCTTCGATCGTCTCGCGGTCGAGCATCGTGAAGATCTTGATGTAGCGCTCGGCGTCGTCGTCGGCGACGTTGAGCCAGAACTGGTAGAACTCATACGGGGACGTCCGCTCGGCGTCGAGCCAGATGTTGCCCTTCTCGGTCTTGCCGAACTTGGTGCCGTCGGCCTTGCGGATGAGCGGGCAGGTGAGTGCGAAGGCCTCGCCGCCGTCCATGCGGCGGATAAGTTCGCTGCCGGTGGTGATGTTGCCCCACTGGTCGCTGCCGCCGAGCTGGAGGATGCAGCCCTTGTTCTTCCAGAGCCAGTAGAAATCATAGCCCTGCATCAGCTGGTAGCTGAATTCGGTGAAGGACATGCCCTCGCTGGAATCGCGCTGGAGGCGTTTCTTGACGGAGTCTTTCGCCATCATGTAGTTGACGGTGATATGCTTGCCGATGTCGCGGATGAAGTTGATGAACGTATAGTCTTTCATCCAGTCGTAGTTGTTGACGAGTTCGGCTTTGTTCGGGGCGTCGGAATCGAAGTCGAGGAACCGGCCGAGCTGCGCCTTGATGCAGGCGACGTTGTGGTTCAGGGTCTCCTCGTCGAGGAGGTTGCGCTCCGCCGATTTCATGGACGGGTCGCCGATCATGCCGGTGGCGCCGCCGACCAGGGCGTACGGCTTGTGGCCGCAGTTCTGGAAATGTTTGAGGATCATCACGCTGACGAGATGTCCGATATGCAGGGAGTCGGCCGTCGGGTCAATGCCTACGTAGGCAGCCTGCGGGCCTTCCATGAGTTTTTCTTCCGTTCCGGGCATGATGTCCTGGATCATGCCTCTCCATTTGAGTTCTTCTACAAAATTCTTCATCGGATGATGTGGGATGTTATGTTCTTCTGACCCGCAAAGTTACGATAAAAATGGGCCGATGTCAAATAATTTGATTAATTCTCAGGGAATCCGTAAATTTGCAGAATCTGAAAATGTACTTCTAACAAATAAGACAAATGAGAAAGAACATCGTTGCAGGCAACTGGAAAATGAACACCACAGTTCCTGAAGGTATCGAACTTGCGAAGGCCGTCGTGGCCAAATCCGCCGAGGTTCCGGCCGAAGTCGGCCTGATCGTCGCCACTCCTTTCACCCATCTCTGCCCGGTCGCAGGCGTCCTCAAGGGTACCCGCGTCGAGCTTTCCGCGCAGAACTGCGCCGACAAGGAGAAAGGTGCTTACACCGGTGAGGTTTCCGTCTCCATGCTGACCTCCACGGGTGCGCAGTGGACCATCCTCGGCCATTCCGAGCGCCGCCAGTATTACGGTGAGACCGATGCGAAGCTCGTCGAGAAGACGAAACTCGCCCTGGCAGCCGGCCTGAAGGTCATCCTCTGCGTCGGTGAGAACCTGGACGAGCGCGAAGCCGGCAAGCACTTCGACGTCGTCACGGAGCAGACCAAGGCGGTCCTCTACAACTTCACGGCGGAAGACATGAAGAACATCGTCGTCGCCTACGAGCCCGTCTGGGCCATCGGTACCGGTAAGACTGCGACCGCAGAGCAGGCTGAAGAGATCCACGCCTGCATCCGCAAGGTGCTCGCCGAGAAGTTCGGCGCCCAGGTTGCTGACGACACCACCATCCTCTACGGCGGCAGCTGCAAGCCTTCCAATGCGAAGGAGCTCTTCGCCCAGCCCGACATCGACGGCGGCCTCATCGGCGGCGCCGCCCTCAAGGCTGACGATTTCATCGGCATCGCCCTCAGCTTCTAAGCCGGAAGACCGGTTGGAAAACAGTCAGGCTGACCCCTCGGGGCCAGCCTGATTTCTTGTATGGGGGAAGTCCTCAGCGGAGGACCTGAACGCAGACGGCGATCTGTTTCGAACTGTTCCAGAGCCAGATCAGGTCGCCCTGTACCTTTTCCACCGTCAGTTTCAGACCGGATTCCTTGCCGGTCCCGTTGCCGCGCGTGAAGACCAGGTCGCCCTTGACCGTCTGTCCCTTGGAGACCGGCAGCTTGTCGCAGGTCAGGGTGAAATACTCCGTGCCGTTGTCGTTGCTCGCGCGGAACTGGTTGGTATCGTAGCCGTAACCCAGCTGGCAGGTCAGCGGATCATAGGAGAAGAGGGTGGTGCCTTTGATCTGGAGGCCGACGGCGGTGCTTTCGAGGAAGGCGGAGTCGATCTCCGGTTCTTTCTCGCAGCTGCAGCCTGTCAGGACCGACAGGAGAAGAAGGGTCAGCAGGGGGGCGCGTTTCATGTTACTGGACTTTCAGGACCTTTATAATAAATTCTTTGTATCCGTTCTTCCGGGTGACGACGGCTTTCAGGGTGCCGGAGCGGGTCAGCGTGTAGTAGCCGTTGCCGCCCGGTGCAATGGCGGTGCTGCCCAGGAACCATTCGACATGGGCCGCATCCTGCATGTTGTTGACATGGAGCGGCAACTGGGTCCCGGACGGGAAAGAACCGCTGCCGGATTTTGGCGGCAGGGCGATGTAGGGGACCCCTGACGACATGAAGGCCTTCGTCGTAAAGTTCATGGCGCGGATCTCGCTGGAGATATCGGACTGTTCGAACCAGACGTCCGTCCGGTAGGCGGTGCGGGAATCAAGTCCTTCCAGCCGGAGGGCGTACCGGCCGGGCTCATACGGCGCGACCGCGACCGTATCCCGCTTCTGGGTGGCGCTGATGCCCCAGCTGACGTACGCGTTGCCGGTATAGGCCGGATCGGTCGCCGTCCATTGCAGGATGGCGGCGTCCTGGAAGATTTCCTGGGCCGTTTCGCCGACTTCGGGAATATGGATCGGACTGAAACCCTGGACCGTGAAAGAGACGCGGGAACCGTCCGTGGCGATGTTGACGAGACCGACCGGAGATTCCTTCCCGTTCCAGAAGATGAAGGCCGGCGTGGTCTGCGGCGTGAAGGACCGGTAGCTGGTCTGCGGATAGAAGACCTTGGACTGGTTGTTGCTGTCGTAGCCATCCGACGTGAAGGCATGGACGCCCGGGGTCGCGGCCATCAGCGCCGCGCATTCATGGATGGGGTTGGCGTTGACCTCGTTGTATTCCCAGCGCTCCCGGGCCGTGAGGACTTTCTCGTAGGTGTCGGACTGCCCGGCGTCGTTGCCGGTCCTGTCGACATGGTAGATCAGCAGTCCTTTTCCTCCGATGTGCTTGTCCCAGGCCGTGTTGTTGTCGCGGCATTCGAACAGGTAATACTCTCCTTCGGTTCCGGTTTCGTATTTGAGGTACCGGCGGGCGGTGCTGATGGGCTCCAGGGTCCGGTTGCCGACGGTCAGCTCTTCGCAGGTACCCAGTCCCAGGAGGTAATAATCGAGTGCGGAATAGTGCGGGGGCGTGCGGCCGTAGTTGTTGCTGTTGCCGCCATCCATCAAGTCCAGTTTGCGGAACAGGCCGTCCGCCTGGCCGCCGCTTCCGGCGTAGTCGACGTCGTAGAAATCCGGCAGGCCGAACGTGTGGCTGAATTCATGGCAGAAGGTGCCGATGCCCGTGAACCCGAAGTGCCAGCCTTCGGAGGTATAGCCGTCGATGCCGATCTCCGTGGTGATGGCGTAGCTGTTGATCAGCTTGCCGTCCAGCCGGCAGGTGATTCCGGCCCCGTCCTTGACGAACCAGGCATGCGACCAGACGGCGGAAGCGCCCGCGCCCTGGGCTTCGTCCTTGCCGGCGACGAAGACGATGACGTTGTCGACCTCCCCGTCGCCGTCGTCGTCGTAGCGGGAGAAGTCGATGCCGGCTTCATGGGCTTTCGTACAGGCATCCACGACGGCCTGTCCGGGGTTCTTGTCGTTGTCCTCGTCGTCGTTGTCGAAATACCAGCCGGATTCATGGTCCAGCTTGATGATGGGGGAGACAGTGAATTCGAAGTGGTAGTCGCCCTGGAACATCGCGTCGAAGTAATCCATGGCGGAGCCGGTCGCGCCGTTTTCATCATAACCCCGCCGGGTCAGCATCTGTTCGAAATCATCCCGGGTATAGGTCATCTTCGTATCGGCGAACTCGGCAAGGATGACGATGCTGTGCTTGTTGAGGACGGTCTGCCGGGGACCGGCGACGGACCGGACACGGGACAGCAGGCCGGGCCGGGCTTCGCGCAGGGCGGTTACCTGGCGGCGGCGGTTCTGCGTCCGCAGGCGCAGGGCGTGTTCCGGGATGAACGTGCTGGCGGCCAGGATATGGGCCGGAACGTCTCCTCCGACCGGATAGCCGGTGCTGACCTTCCGCCCGTCGGCTTCATAGCGAGCATAGTACCAGACCTTGTCCCGGCCCTGGATGAGGACGTGCCCTTGGGGATCCGTCACGATCCGCAGATGCTCGTCGCCCCGGATCCGTGCCTGGAATACCGTACCGTCCGGCTGGGACAGCGTATACAGGGCGTTCAGGGCGGGAGCGGCTCCAGCCGGAAGGACGCACATGCAAAGCAGGAGAGTCAGGAGACAGTGTCGAAGGTTCATGGTTTCAGTGTCCGCAAATAAATGCTCGTCTAACAAAATGCATAGATAGTCATTTTTTGGGAGAAAACCAAAGAGGGCGCCATGGAATCACTCCCGGGCGGCCCTCCTTAGACGTGTACTAAAACCTAAACCTATAGCATAGATGCAGGTCGTTGTGCAAATGTTGCACGGAACACGAAAAAAAACAAAAATTTTTAGAAAAAAGAGCAGCAGTCCTTCATACGGGGACTGCTGCGACATCTTCAATGGAGATCCAGGTCTTATTTGGCAGCTTCGACGGAAGCTTTGCGGAACTCCTTGAAATCCTTCATGAGATCGAGAGCGGCCTTGCGGGCGCGGGCGCCGGCGGCTTTGTTTCCCTTCTCAACCTGAGCGTCTGCGTTGACAACGAAGAGCTCGTACTCTGCCTTGATTTTCTCAACAAGTTCTTTCATGATTGAATGGTTTAAATAGTTCGTTAAACATTAAGTATCAAAACTGAGTGCAAGATATGCAATTGTCCCCAAAAAAACAAGGGTTAATTACGAAAAAATCGCAATTTAACCCTGATTGTCAAACCTTTTCGGCCCGGGTATTGAAAGAGTTCATCGCGCGGTCCGGGCCGACGGTCACGAAAGCCTTGACGCCTTCGATGACTTTTTCGCACAATCCCGGCATCGCAGCCTTCTGTTCCGCGGACAGGCCGCCGAGGACGAAGTCGATCTGCTCTCCCGGATGGAAGTCGTTTCCGATGCCCATCCGGATGCGGGCGTAATCTTGCGTTCCGATCAGCTCCTGGATGTTCTCAAGGCCGTTGTGGCCGCCCGTGCTGCCTCTTTTCCGCATGCGCAGCGTGCCGAAAGGCAGGTTCAGGTCGTCGCAGATGACCAGGAGATTCTCCTTGGGCAGGTTCAGTTTTGTCATCCAGTAACGGACCGCCTTGCCGCTGAGGTTCATGTACGTCGAGGGCTTGAGCAGGTACAGGCGCCTGCCCTTGAAACTGACTTCGGCGATATCGCCGTACCGGTCACTGCGGAAAACAAGATTGGATGCCTGTGCCCAGGCATCCAATACCATAAATCCCATATTGTGTCTGGTCCCGGCGTACTCGGCGCCGATGTTTCCCAATCCTGCGATCAGATAGTTCATGCCAGGTTCACAAGGTTCCCCAGTTGCCGTGTCCGCTGTCGGGCGGGAGCGTCCGAAGAATTTTCTGAGAAACGGGAACATCGTTAGGACTGGGCGGACTGACGGGTCGCCTTCACGCCGCAGATGATGGTGTTCTTCGGGCTGAGGATGGTGACGTTCTCGAAGTGGAGGTCGCCGGCGACGATGTTCTGGCCGATACCGAGTTCGGTGATGTCGATGTCGAGCTGGTCCGGAAGGTCCTTCATGAGGGCGCAGATGCGGAGATCACGGACGTTCTTGACGAACTTGCCACCCAGCTGGACGCCGGCAGCGTGACCGGTGATGTTGAGCGGAACGTTGATCGCGATCGGCTTCTCCTCATTGACGGCGAGGAAGTCGACGTGGAGGCAGTTGTCCTGGACCGGATGGAACTGGAGTTCGTGCACGACGGCGGTGTACTTGTCTTCACCGAGGACGAGGTCGATGATGAAGGAAGCCGGGTTGCAGATCAGCGCGTTGAGTTCCTTCTCATTGACGGTGAAGAGGATGTTCTGCATGCCGAGGCCGTAGAGGTTGCACGGGACGAGGCCCTGTTCGCGGATGGCCTTGATGGTGGCCTTGTTACCGGTCTGACGGAGCTGGCCCTTAAGTTCAAAATGCTTCATAATTGTTTAATTTAAAATGTGTTACTCAGTCTGCCGAGGCAGACCCCATTGCACCAAAAGCCCGACGGCTTTTATTTTGGGACCGCAAAGATACAAAAATATTTTTGAAAAGTCCTATGAATCAGGATTATTTCACGAGTCCGGCAGCCTGGTTCCAGGGAATGTTCCGGTAGAAATTGTCCAGGTAGGATGATCCGGCGGAGGGAAGATACATGCTCAGGCCGCAGAAAGCATCGATGGGGTACAGCCCGCCGTACATGCTGTAGTACTGGCCGGTGTGGGCGGCGTATTCGATGCAGCTTTGCAGGGCGCTCCGGACGGAAGCCAGTTCGCCGGCCGTGGCTCCGGCTTGTTCCAGGACGTCCACCAGGTCATAATACCAGTGCTTGGTGCCGCCGAATCCCTGGACGTTGTTCCTGTCCAGCGACGCGATGGCGCTGCGGTATTTCTCGAACAGGGGCTTGCAGGCGGAGGCCAGCCGGTCGAGACCGGCGGTGTTGACGAGGGAGACCGTGGCGGACTTGTAGTTCCCGCTCCTGCCGGCATATTGCTCGTAGAAATCCCGGCAGACCGCCTCGGGATCAGGCGAGCCGGTCAGATGCCCGGCCATCTTCCTGTAATCGAATCCGTCGGACAGGGTTTCGGCCTGGGAGAATCCGATCAGGCCGGCGACGTTCCGCAGTTCGTAGGCGACTTCGACCCCGCCCATCAGGCAGGCGTCGAACAGCAGGTAATCCAGGCGGAAGGGGATGGCGGACGCGAGTGCTTCGATGTCCATTTCATGGGCATAACGGATGCCGCCGTTGTTGTAGTATTCCGGTCCCAGCGCTTTGGTCAGGATGAATCCCGGCTCGTCCATGCCCGGAGGATCGACGGCGGGAATGCGGCTGGAACGGAGCGGTCCCGAACTGCTCCGGTACATGTTCGGGCTGGCGTAATAGCCGGCCGGCACCCATCCGGTCGCATGGGAGGAAAGGACCATGCCGTAGTGCTTGACCGGGAACAGTTCCGCCGCTTTGCTGAGCATCGTGCGCATGTTGTCCGCATCGGCGAGGGACGACCCGGCCGGCAGGGCGAAGAGGGTGTCGCAGACCGCCTTGTTCTTCGTGCGGTATACGCGGAAAAGATACGGTGCGGTCTCCTTGACGTAGTCCCGTCCGCTGGCGTCGGAGGTCTTCCGGCTGATGACGAGAACGACGTCGGCGGAATTCTTCGCGGGAATGTCGCCGTTGAGCAGGTCCTGGATGTCTTCCGTCAGGGAAGGGGACAGGTTGCTGAACCCGGCGGAATACAGGATGAAGACGCGCTCCGGATCCACCTCCTTCTTCTTGCGCCATTTTTCGCAGGATGCGGTCGTCAGCGCGGTCAGGAGGATCATCGCCAGGCAGAAAAACGTATGTCTTGTCGTTCTCATAGCAAATGCAAATATACGAATCTTTCCCAACTTTGTATTATCTTTGCGCAACAGTTGAATCTATTTTGAACGGATCATGCATACTCTTACGAAAATGTTCCTGACATTCGCATCAGCGGCCGCCCTCGCTTCCTGCGGCCAGAAAACGGAAGCCCCCGAAGATTTCAAGTATACGGTCGACCAGTTCGCCGACCTGAAAGTCATGCGCTACAAGGTGCCTGGCTGGGACGAACTGACCCTCCGCCAGAAAACCTATGTCTACCACCTGGCAGAAGCGGCCAAGTATGGCCGCGACATCACCTGGGACCAGTATTGCGCCTGGAACCTGCCCGTCCGGCACGTAATCGAAGACATCCTGAACAAGTATGAAGGCGACCGCACCAGTGCGGATTTCCAGCAGTTCACGGTCTATGCCAAACGCGTCTTTTTCAGCAACGGCGTCCATCACCACTACGCGGAGGACAAGTTCATCCCGGAGTGCCCGAAGACGTATTTCGCTTCGCTCATGGAGGCGGTCGGCGATGCCGATGCCGCCCTGCTGGATTTCATTTATGACAAGGAAGCCCTCTCCCAGCGTCGTTCCACGTCGAAAACCGGTGACATCGTCGCTCTGTCCGCCGTCAACTTCTACGACGGCGTGACCCGCAAGGAAGTCGACGATTTCTATGCGAAGATGGCCGATCCGAAGGATCCCACCCCGATTTCCTATGGCCTGAACTCCAAGGTCGTCAAGGAGAACGGCGTCGTGAAGGAACTTCCCTGGAAGATCGGCGGCATCTACGGCCCCGCCATCGAGAAGATCTGCGGCGAACTGGCCGAGGCGCAGAAATACGCCGAGAACGACATCCAGGTCCGGGCCCTCGGGCTGCTGCTCGACTATTACCGGACGGGTGACCTCCGCAAATGGGACGAGTTCAACATCGAGTGGGTCAAGGACACGCTCGGTACCGTGGACTTCATCAACGGTTTCATCGAGGATTACGACGATCCGCTGGGCCGCAAGGCGACCTGGGAAGGCTATGTCAACATCCGGGATTTCGCCGCTTCCGCCCGTACCGAGACCCTGAGCGCCAACGCCCAGTGGTTCGAAGACAACTCGCCGGTCGACAGCCGTTTCAAGAAAACCGCCGTCCGCGGCATCTCCGCCAAGGTCGTCAATGCCGTCGCCCTCGCCGGTGCGACCTATCCGTCCACGCCGATCGGCATCAACCTGCCGAATGCGGACTGGATCCGCAAGGACCACGGCTCCAAGTCCGTGACCATCGCGAACATCACCCATACCTATGATCTCGCCGCCCAGGAATCCCCGAAGAGCGTCCTCTCCGAATTCGCCTGGGACCAGGCGGAAATCGATGCCTACAAGCAGTATGGCGAATATGCCGATGAGGTCCATACCGACCTGCATGAGTGCCTGGGCCACGCTTCCGGCCAGCTGCTGCCCGGTGTCAGCGCCTCTGCCCTGGGCGAGTACCAGTCCGCCCTGGAGGAAGCCCGCGCCGACCTGTTCGGCCTGTGGTACATCGCCGATCCGAAACTGGTCGAACTCGGCATCATGAAACATCCGGATGCCTACAAGGCCCATTATACCAATTATATCCGCAACGGTCTCTTCACGCAGTTCACCCGCGTCGAACTGGGTCGTCCGAATACGGAAGCCCACATGCAGAACCGCAAACTGGTCGCCGAGTGGTGCTATGAGAAGGGTGCGGACCGGAACGTGATTGAAAAGAAGGTCCGCGACGGGAAGACTTATTTCGTCGTCAACGACTTCGAGGCCCTCCGCGGCCTGTTCGGCGACTTGCTCGCCGAGATCCAGCGGATCAAGTCCGAGGGCGACTATGCTGCCGGCAAGGCCCTGATCGAGAAATATGCGGTCGACATCGATCCCGCCCTCCACAAGGAGGTCCTGGACCGTTACGCCGCCCTGAACCTCAAGCCCTACGGCGGATTCATCAATCCGGAGATCGTCCCGGTCGAGAAAAACGGGGAAGTCGTGGACTATGAACTGGCTTATCCGGACGATTATCTCGGCCAGCAGCTTTACTACGGCGAGAAGTACCGTACCCTGTAAAGGATCATGGACCTGTCCGCCTACCGGTATTACCTGAAAGTAGAACGTGGGATGTCACCGAATACGGTGGCATCCTATTGTTCCGATGTGGCCGCTTTTCTTGCGGCTGCGGGTAAAGCCGGGACGGAGGTGGAGTCCGGGGACATCGTCGGCTACGTGGCCTCCCGGGACATGTCCAAACGGACGCAGGCGCGCCTGCTGAGCGCCCTCCGCTCGTATTTCGCCTGGCTGATCCTGGAAAAGGAGCGGACGGACAATCCTTGCGACGCCGTGGATTTCCCGAAACTGGGGCGCTATATCCCGGCCGTGCTGTCGCAGGAAGAAGTGACGGCGATCCTGGAATCCGTCGTCCCGGACGGCTGGCAGTCCTGCCGGGACCGGGCGATTCTGGAAGTCCTCTACGGCTGCGGTCTCCGTGTCTCGGAGGCGGTCGGCCTGAAGGTGTCGGACGTGTTTTTCGAGGACGGCTTTGTCCGGGTCATCGGCAAAGGCGACAAGCAACGGATCGTCCCGCTGGGAGAGGTCGCGGCGGACTGGATTCGGAAATATCTGGACGTCAGGCCGTTCGATACGGACGACCTGTTCGTCAACAAGGCCGGTACGCCGCTCAGCCGCGTGTCCATGTTCAACCTGGTCAAGCGGCAGGCGATGGCGGCGGGCATCCACAAGGAAATCTCCCCGCACACCTTCCGGCATTCCTTTGCGACCCATCTGGTCGAAAATGGCGCCGACTTGCGGGTGGTGCAGGAAATGCTCGGCCATGAGAGCATCCTCACGACCGAGATCTATACGCATATCGACAGCCAGACCTGGCAGCGAGCCATTCTGGACCATCACCCGCGGAAGTAACTATTCGCTTTTTTCTTCGGCCAGGGCCTTGTTGAAGCACTCGCGGCAGAGGGGCTCGTAGACGTCTTTTTCTCCCAGGACGACGAGTTTCTTGCTGGCGGACAGACGGTGGCTGTGGTTGGCGAGATTGCCGCAGCGGACGCAGATGGCATGGACCTTCTGCACGTCTTCGGCGATGGCCATGAGCCCGGGCATGGGGCCGAAGGGCTTACCGAGATAATCGGTGTCGAGGCCGGCGACGATGACGCGGACGCCGCGGTTGGCAAGGGTCTGGGCGACCTCGATGATGCTTTCATCAAAGAACTGGGCTTCGTCGATGCCGATGACTTCGACGTCCGGGGCGACGTTCAGCATCCGGGACGGTGTCTTGATCGGCGTGCAGGGGATGGTGTGGGAATCGTGCGAGACGACGTCGAGATCGGAATAGCGCTTGTCGATGGTCGGCTTGAAGATTTCGATTTTCTGCTTGGCGAACTGGGCCCGTTTGAGGCGGCGGATCAGTTCTTCGGTCTTGCCGGAGAACATGGAACCGCAGATAACCTCAATGCAACCCGTTTTTTTGGTATTTTCTGAAAACATATCTATTTTTGTATTTGACGCTTGCCGGAAAACCCTGCCTGGGTTTCGGAGCAAAGTTAGTCAATTTTCAGCCCTATGGAGAAAAAAATAGAAGAAGTTATCAACAGGCTGGACGCCCTGAAGAAGGAAGTCACTGAACTGGAGAAGATGGTTGCCCAGCTGACGGCGGCTCCCGCCGCGGAGCCGGATGAGGCGGTGGACCTGTCCGAGCCGATCGACCTGACCCTGGACGAGACGGAACCTGTCGCCGTTGAGGTTGTTCCTGAACCGGAGGCGGACCCCGTCGCCGTTGAGGATATCCCGGAGAATTCCGTCGAGGAAGTTCCTGAACCTGAAGAAGAAGCCGTTGATATCGAAGATATTCCGGAAGTTCCGGTAGAGGAACCTGTGGCTGTCGAGCCGGAACCGATTGCTGAACCAGTCGCTGAGCCGGTTGCTGAGCCGGTCGCTCCGGAGGCGTCGGAAGAAGGTCTCTTTGGCCTGTTCGGGGAAGAAATCCGTCCGGAACCGAAAGAAAACCGTCGCGGACGCCGCCGCAGGGAAAGCATCGCGGAATCCGCGGAAGGGGAGAGCGGCAAGGCTGTCGTCGACGCCATGGCCGTCCAGGCCGCCTGGCGGACCGACATTCCCGGTCCGGAGGTCAAGTCCCTGCGCAGTGCGATCGCCCTGGGCGACCAGGTCCTGTTCATCAACCGCCTGTTCCGCAAGGATTCTGCCTTGTACCAGGATACGGTCGACCGGCTGAATTCGACATCGACCCTGGCCGAAGCCATCGGATATCTGAGCGAAACGTTCCCGGAATGGGACCTCGCATCGGATGATGTCTATAAATTCATGATGGCGGTGCGCCGCAAGATCCGCAGGTAATGGCCGGCAAACTGTATATCGTTCCGACGCCGGTCGGCAATCTGGAGGACATGACCTTCCGGGCCGTACGTGTCTTGAAGGAAGCGGACCTGATCCTGGCCGAGGATACGCGGACGAGCAGCGTCCTGCTCCACCATTACGACATCCACGGCAGGCTGCAGTCGCACCATAAGTTCAATGAACACCAGACGGCTGACATGATCAAGGAACGGATCCTGGCCGGCCTGAACGTCGCCCTCATCAGCGATGCCGGTACGCCGGGCATCTCTGATCCCGGTTTCCTGCTGGCCCGCACCTGCGCCGCGGAAGGGATCGAGGTGGAGACGCTGCCGGGGCCTACGGCTTGCATCCCGGCGATCGTTTCGTCGGGCCTGCCTTGCGACCGTTTCTGTTTCGAGGGATTCCTGCCGGTCAAGAAGGGCCGCCAGACCTTGCTGAAAGAACTCGCGTCCGAGACGCGGACCATGGTCTTCTACGAGTCTCCGTACCGCCTCGTGAAGACGCTGCAACAATTCGCCGAATACTTCGGCCCGGAACGGGAATGTTCCGTCGCCCGGGAGATCTCGAAGGTGCATGAGGAACACCGCCGGGGTCCGCTCGCCGAAGTGGCGGCCTGGTACGGGGAACATGAGCCCAAGGGCGAGATTGTCATCGTTGTCGCCGGGGCTTCGAAACAACGTCCAACCAAAGGGGAGAAAGACACCCGGGAGGATGGAACCGAAGGAAGGTAAATCCCTTTCCGCATCTTTTGTCATCGGGGCGATCGCCCTTGCATTTCTGGTTACAGGCTATCAGACAGCCCTGTTCGTCCACCGTGCCGCGGTGGCGGGCATCGCCGCGCACGCTGACCGGCCGGATACCGTCTATATCATCGAGCGGGTCCCGGCGGGGGAAGAGGGAGTTGTCGCGGATGTCGGACAGACCCCTTCCGGCTCCGGCCGGGCCTCTGTCCGTACGGAGCGGCGCAATGCGGTCCATGCACCGGCGGCTGAGCAGGTCCGGGACCGGATCATGGAGCGGACCTATGCGTCTTTCCCGTTTGATCCCAATACGGTGTCGGTCGCGGATCTCCAGCGCCTGGGCTTCAGCCGCCGCCAGGCGGAGGCTATCGACCGTTACCGGCAGAGCGGGGGCCGGTTCCGGCGGAAGGAGGACTTTGCCCGTTCCTACGTCGTCGACGACAGCGTGTACCGGCGGCTGGAAGCCTTCATCGAGATCCCGCGGCTGGACCTGAACCAGGCGGATTCGGCGGCTTTCGATGCCCTGCCCGGCATCGGCCCCTATTATGCTTCGAAGATCGTTTCATACCGGAACGAACTCCGGGGCTATTCCTTCAAGGAACAACTCATGGACATCCGCGGCTTCGACCGGGAGCGGTATGACGGCCTGCAGGACCTGGTCTCGGTCGGTCCCTCGGACCCGTACCGGATCTGGGCCCTGCCGGAAGACTCCCTCAAACTGCATCCTTACATCGACCGGGATGCGGCGCACGGCATCATCCTCTACCGGGACCACCATCCCCGCTCCCAGTGGACCGTCGAAGGCCTCGCGTCCGCCGGCGTCCTCACCCGCGAATATGCCGACCGCCTTTCCCGCTGCCGCCTCGCTCCGCCGGATTAGTCTCCTGCCGTTCCTGTCAATCCCCGCCCCGCCCCAAGGCCCTTTACCTTTACTTCGGCGCCAAGCACTTGGATTTCCCGGAACAAAATCATTATTTTTGTATCCGGACGCTTAAAACACGACACCATGCTGGCAGTTTTGCTTATCTCCCTTCTTCCGTTTGTCAATCCTTTCGTCGGTACGGACGCACACGGGCATACCTTCCCGGGAGCCGTCTATCCGTTCGGCATGATCCAGCTCAGCCCCGACACCCGTCCGCTGCCCGGCGACTGGGACGGCTGCAGCGGGTATCATTACTCCGACGAGGTTATCTACGGGTTTTCGCATACGCATCTGAGCGGGACCGGTTGCGACGACTGGTGCGACATCCTCGTGACCCCGGGCGGGAAGCCTTCGCATTTCTCGCACGAGCGGGAAGCGGCATCTCCCGGCTACTACGAAGTGTGGCTGGAAGATACGCAGGTAATGGCCCGGCTGGCGGCCGGACAGCGCAGTGCCTGGCACAGTTATACGTTCCGGAAGGGGACGCCGGCTATCTTGCGGATCGACCTGAAGCACCGGGATCCGCTGGATGACTGGCAGTTGGAAGTGGAGGGCAACCGTTGCTGGGGACATCGCACCTCATCGAGTTGGGCGAGGGGACAGCAGGTCCATTTCTATATGGAATTCTCCGCCCCCGTCGTCTCGGTGGAACGCGAAGACGCCGCCTCGACGCTCCGATTCAAAGGGAATGAAGTTGATGTCAAAGTGGGCATCTCATCGGTCAGCTGGCAGAACGCCCGCGACAACCTGGAGAGCGACCGCCCGGCGTCCTTGAAACAACTCCGGAAACGTACCGGCAAGGCTTGGGAACAATATCTCGCCAAGGTGCCCTGCCCCTACGAGGACAAGGAGCACCGGACCCGTTTCTATACGGCGCTGTATCACACGGCCATCCATCCGACCCTTTATTCCGATGCCAACGGCGAGTACCGTGGCATGGACGGCAAGGTCCACAAGGCGGAAGGCTGGCAGCGCTATACCGTGTTTTCCCTCTGGGACACCTTCCGCGGCCTGCACCCGCTGCTGACGGAAATCGAGCCGCAGCGGACCGTGGACTTTATCCAGTCCATGCTCTCCATCTGGCGGGAAGGCGGGAAACTGCCGGTCTGGGAACTCTCCGGCTATGAAACCGACTGCATGATCGGCTACAACAGCGCGCCGGTCATCGCCGACGCGATGGCCCGCGGCCTGAAAGGCATCGATTATGAAGAGGCCTTCCAGGCCCTGCTGGCTTCTTCGCAGCGGGAAGATTTCGGACTGGGCAGTTTCCGGCGCAACGGACTGGTCCTGGCGGACGACGAGCACGAAAGCGTGTCCAAGACGCTGGAATACGCGTATGACGACTGGTGCGTCGCCCAGGTGGCGCTCCGGCTCGGGCATATGGAAGAATACGAGCGGTACATGACCTCGTCGCAATACTGGAAGAACGTGCTGGATCCGGAGACCGGTTTCATGCGGGCCCGCCTGAACGGCCGCTGGTTCTCACCCTTCGACCCCCGCGAAGTCAACAACAATTATACGGAAGCCAACTCCTGGCAGTACAGTTTCTTCGTTCCGCATGACATCTCCGGGCTCATCGCCGCCCTGGGCGGGCCCGAGGCCTTTGAACAGCGGCTGGACGGCCTTTTTGAAGCACCGGAAGGAACGACCGGCCGGACGCAGGCGGACATCACCGGAACGATCGGACAGTATGCCCACGGCAATGAACCCAGTCATCATGTGGCTTACCTGTACGATGCCGTCGGCCGGTCCGACAAGCGGGAAAGTCGTGTCAGGCAGATTCTGGAGACCCTCTATTCCTCGGCGCCGGACGGCCTCTGCGGCAACGACGACTGCGGGCAGATGTCCGCCTGGTATGTCCTCTCTTCCATCGGCAAGTACCCGGTCTGTCCCGCGGCGACGACGGCGGCAACCGCGGCAACCATGGCGACCACGGCCGGCCTCCCGTCGGTTCCGCCCATTGTCACGAACCCGGCCTTCGAGATGGAATCAGACATGTTCCTGGATTCCCTGACCGTCGGCATCAGCGGCGAGGGAACGCTCTGGTATGCCGTCGACGACGGACCTGCCCAAAAGTACGAGGGCCCGTTCACCGTCCGCAAGGCCTGCACGCTGTCGGCCTGGTCCGAAAAAGACGGCAGGAAGAGTTTTGTCACCCGGAGCCGGGTGCGGCAGATCCTGCAGGACCGGGACATCCGGCTGACGTACCGGTACAGCCGGCAATACACGGCCGGGGGCGACGAGGGCCTGATCGACGGGACACGCGGCGGTCTGAACTGGCGGACCGGCGGCTGGCAAGGCTACCAGGCGACGGATTTCGAGGCGGTCATCGACCTGCGTGAAGTCAAGCCGTTGCATACGCTCGGCGCCGGATTCTGCCAGGACGCCCGTTCCTGGATCTGGATGCCCGTATCCGTGGAATTCTCCGTCTCCGAAGACGGTGTCAACTATACGCCGGCCGGCCGCCTGGACTGCCACGTCGATCCCAAGGACTATACTGTGCAGGTCTGGGATGCGGAGATTCCGGTCTCCTGCCAGGCCCGGTATGTGAAGGTCTTCGCCAAGAATTTCGGTACCATCCCCGACTGGCACCCCGGCGCGGGCTCCCCGGCTTTCATCTTCATCGATGAAATCTGGTGCAGGTAACAGATAGAAACAGCCGGTCTCGCAGAGGCCGGCTGTCATTTTTTCCATGGGGCAGGGAACTAGTCCTGCATGGTCTGCATCGCGGCGCGGATCTTGGCTTCGATCTCGTCGCAAAGTTCCACGTTGTCGGTGAGCAGCTGCTTGGTCGCTTCGCGGCCCTGGGCGAGTTTCTGGTCATTGTAGCTGAACCAGGAACCGCTCTTCTTGACGATGTCCAGTTCGACGGCCAGGTCGAGGATCTCGCCGCTGTGGGAGATGCCTTCTCCGTAGACGATATCGAATTCCGCTTTCTTGAACGGCGGAGCCATCTTGTTCTTGACGACCTTGACGCGGGTACGGTTGCCGAGGGCTTCGTCACCGTCCTTGATCTGGGTCGTGCGGCGGACGTCGATGCGGACGGAGGCATAGAACTTCAAGGCGTTGCCGCCGGTCGTCGTCTCCGGGTTGCCGAACATGATGCCGATCTTCTCACGGAGTTGGTTGATGAAGATGCAGCAGGTGTTGGTCTTGCTGATGTTGGCCGTCAGTTTGCGGAGGGCCTGGCTCATGAGCCGGGCCTGGAGGCCGACCTTGTTGTCTCCCATCTCACCTTCGATCTCGGCTTTCGGCGTCAGGGCTGCGACGGAGTCGATGACGATGATGTCGATGGCGCCGGAGCGGATGAGGTTGTCCGCGATCTCGAGGGCCTGTTCGCCGTTGTCCGGTTGGGAAATGAGGAGGGTGTCCAGATCGACGCCAAGGGCTTTGGCATAGGTCCGGTCGAAAGCGTGCTCGGCGTCGATCATGGCGGCGATGCCGCCTTGTTTCTGCGCCTCGGCGATGGCATGGATGGCGAGGGTGGTCTTACCGCTGGATTCGGGGCCGTAAATCTCGATGATCCTGCCCCGCGGATAACCGCCGATGCCGAGTGCGTGGTCTAGGGCCACGGAACCGCTCGGGATGACCTGGACATCGAACTGTGGCTGATCTCCCAACTTCATGATCGTCCCTTTCCCGAAATCTTTCTCAATCTTGTCGATCGTCGCCTGCAGTGCCTTGAGTTTTCCGGCATTGGCTGCGGCGTTGTCCTGTACTGCTTCTTTCGCCATTGTTTGTTAACGTTTTGGGTTTACTGCATGTCCTCCGCGGACACACCTTGGCAAAGTTATCAAAAAACGCTGCAATCTGAAATAATTTTTGAGTATTTTTGCATCTGGAGAAAAATGCATTTTTCATGAAGATTGCCTTGCTCGGGAAAAACCCGGAAGAACTGAAGCAGATCGCCCTGGAAAACGGTCTTCCCGCCTTCGCCGGGAAGCAGATCGCCCAGTGGATCTACCAGAAAAAGGTCCGCACGATCGACGAAATGACCAACCTCTCGAAGGCGGGCCGTGAACGCCTTGCCGACCGCTACGAAGTCGGCCGGGTCGCCTGGTCGGACCTGCAATGCTCCCGGGACGGTACGAAGAAATACCTTTTCCCGGTCTCCTGTTCGCACCTCCACGGACTGAACCGGAGCGATACCGATCCGCACCTGGAGTCCAGTTCCATCGAAGCCGTGATGATTCCGGACGAAGACCGCCGGACGCTCTGCGTCTCCTCCCAGGCCGGCTGCAAGATGGGCTGCAAGTTCTGCATGACCGGCCGCCAGGGCTTCCACGGCAACCTCTCCGCCGGCGACATCCTCAACCAGTTCCTCTCCGTCGAAGAGTCCGATACCTTGACCAATACCGTGTTCATGGGAATGGGAGAGCCGCTGGACAATTACGAGAATGTCAAGCGGGCGATCGACATCCTGACGGCGGACTGGGGGTTCGGCTGGAGTCCGAAACGCATCACCCTGTCCTCCATCGGCGTCCTGCCGAACCTGCGCCGCTTCCTGGACGAGACCCGCTGCCACCTGGCCATCAGCATGCACGATCCTTTCGGAGACGAACGTGGCACCCTGATGCCGGTCCAGCAGGCCTATCCGCTGGAAGACGTGCTGGCCCTGATCCGGGAATATGACTTTACCGGACAGCGCCGGGTCAGTTTCGAATATACCATGTTCTCCGGCCTGAATGACGACAAGCGTCACGCCGACGCCATCATCCGCCTCCTGCGCGGCCTGGAATGCCGCGTCAACCTCATCCGTTTCCATAAGATTCCGGATTTCCCGTACGAAACCTCCCATGACGGCTCCATGGAACTGTTCCGGGACCGTCTCAGCCGCGCCGGGATCACGGCGACGATCCGGGCTTCGCGCGGAGAAGACATTTACGCCGCCTGCGGCATGCTGGCAGGCGAACATGACAATTCCTGAGCCATGAAACGAACGATCCTTCTCCTGTCGCTGCTGCTCCTGCTGCCCGTCCTCCGTGCCGGAGGCCAGGCACGGATGGTCCTGCAACTGGATTCCGTCTCGACCCGGACGATCCGGGCCCGGCTGGACGAGATCCGGAAAGACCGGCCGACGGTCGCGCTCGTCCTCAGTGGCGGCGGAGCGAAAGGCGCCGCCCATATCGGCGTGCTGCAATACCTGGATTCCCTGCAGATTCCCGTCGACCTGGTCACGGGAACCAGCATCGGCGGCCTGGTGGGCGGCCTGTATGCCCTGGGCTATCCGGTCGCGGAACTTGATTCGATCATGCGGAACATGGACTGGGACATGGCGTTGAGTGACAAGGTGCCCCGGGAATATGTCTCTTACGCGGAGAACAAATACAAGGAAAAATACGCCCTGTCCTTCCCCTTCTATTATGCCCATGAAGATTTTCTCCGGCAGCGGGAACAGGCCCTTCTTTTCTCCGGTGTCAAGGACCGGTACGAGGATCTCCATCTTGGCGCCGATGCCGGCGCCAGCGCCACCAGCCTGGTCCGGGACAACCTGCTGGGCAGCCTGCCCTCCGGCATGGTCTTCGGACAAAACGTCGGCAATGTCTTCAGTTCCCTGTCCGTAGGATACCAGGATACGCTGGATTTCGGCAACCTGCCGGTCCCGTTCGCCTGCGTGTCGACGGACATGGTGACGGGCACGGCGAAAATCTGGGATTCCGGCAAACTGAACACGGCGCTCCGGTCGACCATGTCGATCCCCGGCCTCTTCGCACCGGTCCGGACCGACGGCATGATCCTCGTGGACGGTGCCATGCGGGACAACTACCCGACCGACCTTGCCCGGGATCTGGGTGCGGATTTCATCATCGGCGTGGACATATCGGAGGCTTCCAGCGACTACTCCGGCATCAACAACCTGATGGACATCATCATGTCGGGCGTCGACATGCTGGGCCGCGAATCCTATGAAAAGAACGTGAAGAACACGGAGGTGACGATCCGTCCGGACATTACGGGATATGGCATGCTCAGTTTCGACCGGGAATCGGTCGATTCCCTGATCGCCCGCGGTTATGCGGCGGCACAGGGACAGCGGCGGAACCTGCTGGCCCTCCGCGAACTGATCGGCAATCCTGCCCCGGTGGAAAACCGGCGCCCCCGCGCGGTCAACCTGCATGAGACGAAGGTCCGGATCGACGGGATCGAGATCGCCGGCGTCAATGAGCGGGACAGCCGGTACATGATGGACAAGATCCGGAAGTCTTTCGGCGAGTCTTTCCAGACCGACCACCGCGTCGGCAAGGCGGAAATCGAGAATGCCGTGGCGACGCTCTTCGGCACCAAGGCTTTCGACTACGTGACCTACGAACTGCTCGGCACGGAAGAACCGTTCCGGCTGGTCATCAACTGCAAGCGCGGACCGATCCACCACCTGGGACTCGGCGCCCGTTTCGACACGGAGGAACTGGTATCCGTCATCATGAACGTCGGTATCAATGTCCACAGCCTCCAGGGTTCGTCCCTGGATATCACCGGCCGGGTGGGCTCCAACCCTTCCGCCACCCTCCATTACCGCTACCGGGGAGAAAAAGGTCCGACGCTCAACCTGTCGGCCCGGTACCGCTATGTCGACCGCAACCAGTTCGCAATCGGCCTGGACAACTTCAAGATCGTCTACCACAGTTTCCGGGAAGAACTGTATTTCTCGAACCTCAGCTGGCACAATTTCGATGTGAACATCGGCATCCGGGACGATTATTTCAAGGTCAATTCGATCATGGCGGACCGCATGTCGGGGGATTACGATTTCTCGGCCCTCCACAACCATTACATGGGTCCCTTCCTCCGGGCGCGTGCCGATTCTTTCGATGACGGCTATTTCCCTTCCGAAGGCTTCAATGCCGGCATGGACTATTCCTGGACGGCGACCGGCGCGAAAAATGGGCTGGAAGGTTTCCATGCCGTCCAGATCGATGCGAAGACCGTCGTTCCCATCGCGGATTTTCTGGCCGTCCTGCCTTCGCTGAATACCCGCGTCCTGGTCGGGGATGATGTCCCGATGCCTTATCTCAACCTGATCGGCGGCGTCATGCCGGGCCGGTACATGGAGCAGCAGATCCCGTTCCTGGGCATTACCAATGCCATGGCGACCTCCAATGTCATCGGGATCGCCCGGGCCGACCTGCGGTTCCGGCTGGCGAAGAACAGTTATTTGACGGCCACCGGCAATTTCGGCGTGGATGCCCTGAAACTGGAGGACATCTTCTACAACGAGCCGGTCTCGACCTTCCTGGGATTCGGCCTCGAATATGCGTACGACTCCATCCTGGGACCGATCCGGTTCAATGTGAGCTGGTCGGACCGCATCCACCGCCTGACGGCTTATTTCGGCCTCGGCTTTGACTTCTAAAAGTATGGACGAGAGACAGTTGCAAGTTCTGGGCAAATTGCAGGCGCAGTGCGCCCGCCGAGAGTATTGCCGTTCCGACATCCGGACCAAGGCGTTGAAAGCCCTGGATTTCGATGCCGCTGCGGCGGATGAGGTGGTGGAATCCCTGGTGGCGGACCGTTTCGTGGACGACCTGCGCTATGCTTCGGCGTTCGCCCGGGAGAAGGCCTCCCTGACGGGGTGGGGACCGATCAAGATCGGGTATGCCCTGGCGGCGAAGGGAATCGGGCGGGAGACCGTCGCACAGGCCCTGGCGGACATCGACTTGTCCGCGGCGGACCGGAAGATGGAGACGGTACTCCGGGCCAAATGGCGGAGCCTGGCGGAAGATCCGGAGGGAAAACTGAAACTGCTGAAATTCGGATTGGGCCGGGGGTACGAATACAATGCCCTCCGGGACCTGGTGGACCGGATTGTCAAGGGCGAAGCGTGACCCATTCGGGGTAGGCGAGGTTCCCGATCTGGCGGGAAATCTCCGTCGCCCTCCGGCTGACATACGAAGACGGCTTGCCGGCATTGCGTTTCAGCGGGCTGGGCAGGCAGGCGGCGATAAGGCAGGCCTCCCGGCGCGTCAGTTTTGCTGCGGCATGGCCGAAATGCGCCTGGGCGGCCGCTTCGGCCCCGTAGATGCCGGTGCCCATCTCCGCGACGTTGAGATAGACTTCCAGAATCCTTTCCTTGCCCCAGATTTTCTCGATCAGGACGGTGAAATACGCTTCGACGCCTTTCCGCAGCCATGTCTGGGAAGGCCAGCAGAAGACGTTCTTGGCCGTCTGCTGGCTGATTGTGCTGGCTCCCCGCATGCGCGTCCCGCTCCGGCGCTCTTCCAACGCTTTCCGGATCTCCGTCCGGTCGAAGCCCTTGTGGTCGAAAAACCGCTGGTCCTCGCTGGCGACGACGGCTTTCGCCATCTCCGGGGAAATCTCGTCCAGGCTCCGCCAGCGGCTCTGCGTGTGAAAATCTCCGTCACCGCGGAATTGGAAGGAACGCTGGACCATCAGCGGCGTGACCCAGACCGGGACCCATTTCAGCAGGACGACCCAGAGAACGGACAGCAGCACGAGGGCTGCCGCCAGTTTCAGGACGAAGCGCAGGATGCGGGCGGGCAGGGACATGTCAGTTTTTCAGTTCGGTGCCGGCCGTCAGCCGGCGGATGGCCTTGATCTGGCCGAAGAATTCAATGGCGACTACGCGGATGACCGTATAGGCAGGAATCGCGACGATCATCCCGAAGATGCCGCCGATATGGCCGGCCATGATCAGCACGATGAAAATCTCCAGCGGATGGGACTTGATGCTCTTCGAATAGATGACCGGCTGGAACAGGAAGTTGTCGAACAGCTGGGTCACGGCGAAGATGGCGATCAGGATGACCAGGAAGACCATCCAGTTCATGTTCCCGCCCAGGGCGGCGGTGCTGCTGAATTTCAGGACGAGACCGAGCACGGTGCCGATGCCGGCGCCGATCCAAGGACCGACATAGGGAATGACATTGAGCAGACCGGTCATGAAAGCGATGCCGAGGGACACGGAGAATCCCAGCCGGGCGATCAGCAGCAGCCCCAGGAAATTGAGGGTGGCGACGCCGAGGATTTCCGTCAGCAAGCCGACGAAATACCGGGAAAGCAGGTGCTCGATGTCCCCGATGGCTTCGATGGCCTTGTCTTCGATCCGGTCCGGAACCAGGGCGGCGATGATCTTGCTGAACAGGTGATCGTCCTTGATGAAGAAGAAACTGATGAAGACCACGCAGAAAATGCCGATGCCCAGGCTGCCGATGGCCGAGGCGACCGAACCGACCACCGAAGTGACGGAACTCAGGTCAAAGGCGTTCTTGATGAATTTCGTGATCTGGTCCTGGATTGTGAAGCCCTGTTCCAGGTCCGGGAAGGTGGAGATCAGCCAAAGGTTGAGGTTGTCCAGCATCGAACTCAGTCCGGCGGCGTTGTACGAGGCGGCCTGCATGTTCGCCGAGATGTTCTGGACGATTCCGTAGATGACCGGAATGAGCTGGGTGATGATTCCCAGGAAAAACAGGACGATCATGAGCAGGGTCAGGACGGCCAGCAGGCCGTCAGGCAGGCTCTTTCCCTTGATGCGGATCTTGGCCAGCGCATGTTTGACCGGACGTCCGATCAGCGAGACGACGGCGGCCAGGATGATGTAGACCAGAACGCTCCTGAAATACCAGCAGACCGCGCAGACAGCGGCGGCGCCGGCCAGGTACATGATGTACCGGGCAAGTTTGTCGACACTACGTTCCATGGATCAGTGCTTTTGTCAGTTCTTCGGCCGTGGAGACGATCTTCCACGGATGGTATGCGGCGAGCTCCTCGCGGGTGCGGAAACCCCAGAGTACGCCGATAGTGCGGACGCCGGCGTTGCCACCGGTCTGCATGTCCGTATTGGTATCTCCGACATAGACGACCTCGTCGAGCCGGACGTCGGGAGCGGCGGCCATGGCCTGGTGCACGATCGCCGGATCCGGCTTGATCGGCAGGCCTTCCCGCTGGCCGAGCACCTTGATGAAACCGTATTCTCCGAAGAAGATGCGGATCAGTTTCTCGGCGCCGTCCTGGTATTTGTTGGAGGCGAGGGCGAAGCGGATGCCGGCTTCGCGGAGCCGGTCCATCATGTCCATGATGCCGGGATAGGGCCGGGTACGGTCGCAGATGTGCGCGTCATAGTACGGGAGGAACAGCGCCGCCATCCGGGCGACGTTCTCCTCGTTGTTCTCCTGCGGTGGCAGCGCGGCCCGGAACAGGTTCCAGATACCCCGGCCGCAGAAAATCTTGTACGCCTCCATCGGATGCTCCGGGAATCCGAGCGTCCGCAGGGCGTGGTTGGTGGCGTTTCCGAGGTCTTCCACCGTATCCAGCAAAGTTCCGTCCAAATCGAAAATGACCAGTTTTGTCATTTTTTGAAAAAAGTTGAAGTTTTTTTTCATTGTGCCTCAGTATGGCACAAGCTAAGGTTATCTTTGCAACAGAAAAAGAAATCAAACTGTTTTTGCCATGAAAAACACAGAATACAACCTCGACATCCTCGGATCCCTGATCTCCTCCGAATCTTTCCAGGCCCTGGCGGACCTGGTCGGCGAACTCGATCTCGAAATCACCGGCGTCGACCGGTAGCCCCTCAGGCTTCTTCCTTCATGCTGACCACCGTATTCTCCTTGTCCGGCGTCAGTCCGACGCGCAGGGTCCGGAGGGCTCCGGACGCCGATTTCGGACGGCGGAGCATCCGGTCGGACAGGATGAACTCGGATACCGGATCTTCGATGTAACGCATGACCGCCCGCTTGAGCGGTCGGGCGCCGAAGGCCGGATCATAGCCCGCCTCCGCAACGAAGCGCTTCGCGGTCGGGGTGACGGTCAGTTTGTAACCGGCCTCTTCCGCCCTTGCTTTCAGGTCCTTCAGTTCGATGTCGATGATCTGCTCGATGTCTTCCTTCGTCAAGGTATTGAAGAACACCTGCTCGTCCACGCGATTGATGAACTCCGGCGGGAATACCTTCTTGACAGCCTTCTCCAGCACGCTTTGACGGTCGCGTTCGACATTGCGTCCGGCCGTCGCGAATCCCAGCCCCTTTCCATATTGCTCCATGTCACGGCTTCCTACGTTGGAGGTCATGATGACGATGGTGTTCTTGAAACTGACCGTCCGCCCTTCGCTGTCGGTCAGGCGTCCGTCGTCCAGCACCTGCAGGAGCAGGTTGAAGATATCCGGATGGGCCTTCTCGATCTCATCCAGCAGGACGACGCAATACGGCTTGCGGCGCACCCGCTCGCTGAGCTGTCCGCCTTCTTCATAGCCGACGTAGCCCGGAGGCGCACCGATCAGGCGCGAGACGGAGAATTTCTCCATGTATTCGCTCATGTCGATCCGGACGATGTTCTCTTCCGAATCGAACAGGTATTCCGCCAGGCACTTGGCCAGCTGGGTCTTGCCCACGCCGGTCGGGCCGAAGAAGAGGAAGGAACCGATCGGACGGCCGGGGTCCTTGAGTCCGGCCCGGTTGCGCCGGATGGCCGATACGACGGTGCTGATGGCCGCGTCCTGGCCGATGATCCGGCCTTTCAGGCGGTCCGCCATCTTGAGCAGGCGTCCGGCTTCGGATTCGGCGACCTTGCCGGCGGGGATGCCCGTGATCTTCGAGACGACCGTGGCGATGTCGTCGGCCGTGACGGTTTTGACCGTTCCCTTGATCCGGACCATGGAACCGGCTTCGTCCATCGCGTCGATGGCCTTGTCGGGCAGCGACTTGTCGAGGATGTAGCGGTCGGTCAGGCGGACACAGGCTTCGAGGGCCTCGTCCGTATACTTTACCTTGTGGAATTCTTCGTAGTTGGTCCGCAGTTTCTTGAGGATATCCAGGCTCTGGGCGACGTCGGTCGCCTCGACGACGATCCGCTGGAAGCGCCGGTCAAGGGCGCCGTCCTTCTCGACGATCTTCGTGAACTCGTTCATCGTCGTGGCGCCGATGCACTGGATTTCGCCACGGGCGAGGGCGGGCTTGAGCATGTTGGCCGCGTCCAGGCTGCCCTGGGCGCCGCCGGCGCCGACGATGGTATGGAACTCGTCGATGAACAGGATGATGTCCGGATTCTCGCTGGCCGTCTTGATGATCGTCTTGACGCGTTTCTCGAAGTCGCCGCGGAACTTGGTGCCGGCGACGACCGAAGCGATGTCCAGCGACAGGATGCGTTTCTTGGCGAGAACGGGGGAGATATCGCCCGAGGCGATGCGCAGGGCGATGCCTTCGACGATGGCGGACTTGCCGACGCCGGGCTCTCCGATGAGCATCGGGTTGTTCTTCTTGCGGCGTCCCAGGATCTCGATGACGCGGCTGATTTCGGTATCGCGGCCGACGACCGGGTCCAGTTTGCCCTCCCGGGCGGCTTTCGTCAGGTCATAGGCGAATTCGTCCAGTTCGTCCTTCTTTTCCTTGCTGGACCTCTGCTGCGGCTGCGGATTCTCTTCTTCGTCCTCCTCGTCATCTCCGCCTTGTCCTTCTTCGTCCGAGAGCCGCGGGGCGCCGAGCATGCCGTCCTTGTCCATCCAGGAGAGGACGCGTCCGTAGTCGACGCCGATGCTGCGCAGGAAAGCCTGTCCGTAACTGCCGGTCGTCCGGCAGAGGGCAAGCAGCAGGTGCTGCGAGGACGCCTCGGAACTCCGCACGCGCGTCGCCTCCATGATCGTGAGACTCAGCACGTTCTGCGCGCCGCGCGAGAACTGGATGTGCTCCAGTTCGGAGTAGGGGATCTGCTCGTTGGTGAAGATCCGGCTGTCGATGAATTTCTTCAGTTGCTCCGTATCCACCTCCAGCCCTTTCAGGGCGTTGCATGCGTTGTTCTCCGCGTGGCGGAGAATCCCGAGGAACAGGTGGTCGGGACCGATGCCGTAGCTGCCGGTCCGCAGGGCTTCTTCACGGGCATACGTGATGATGCCGTTCAATTCGTCTGATACTTTGATGTCCATGGTATGCGTTCAATCAGACAAATGTAAGAAATAAAATCGGATTCATGAAAATACATATAATATGGGAGTGGAATTTGCTGCGGTCGTATTTTTTTTGTACATTTGCATGTTTAAGTGTATGGTGTAAAATGCACCCGATTGAATAGAAAGAATTTTATGGATATTGAAGAGAAGAACGAAGAGATCATCGGCGGCGGTGGAATCATCGAGCAGGTCAACATCGACCAGGAGATGCGTTCGGCGTACATCGATTACTCGATGTCCGTCATCGTCTCCCGTGCCCTGCCCGATGCACGGGACGGTCTGAAACCCGTCCAGCGGAGAGTGTTGTTCGGAATGGACGGCCTCGGCCTGAGCTATTCCGGCCAGACGAAGAAATCCGCCAGAATCGTCGGTGAGGTGTTGGGTAAGTTCCATCCGCACGGTGACTCCAGCGTCTACGACGCCATGGCCCGTCTCGCCCAGAACTGGAACCAGCGTTATCCGCTGGTCTGGGGACAGGGCAACTTCGGTTCCATGGACGGAGACCCGGTCGCCGCCATGCGATATACGGAAGCCAAACTGGACAAACTGACCGAGGAGGTACTTGCCGACCTGGACAAGAACACAGTTGACTTCACCCTGAATTTCGACGATACGATCGAGGAGCCGACGGTCCTTCCGACCAAGGCCCCGCTCCTGCTGCTCAACGGCTCGTCCGGCATCGCCGTCGGTATGGCCACGAACATGGCCCCGCACAACCTGAGCGAATGCTGCGACGCGATCTGCGCCTATATCGACAATCCCGAGATCACGACCGAGGAACTGATGCAGCACATCAAGGGTCCGGATTTCCCGACCGGCGGCATCATCCAGGGCATTTCCGGCATCCGGGACGCCTATGAAACCGGCCGCGGCCGCATCGTCGTCCGCGCCAAGACCGAAATCGAAGTGGCCGACAACGGCCGCGAGACGATTGTCGTGACCGAGATCCCGTACATGGTCAACAAGCGCGCCATGATCGAGAAGATCGGCCAGATGGTTGAGGACAAGCGCCTGGACGGCATTACGTACATCAACGACGAGAGCTCCCGCGAGGGCCTGCGCATCGTCATCCGCGTCAAGCAGGGCGCCAACTCCAATGTGGTGCTCAACACCCTGTTCAAGTACACGGAACTGCAGTCCAGCTTCGCGATCAACAACGTCGCCCTTGTCAAGGGCCGTCCGATGACGATGAGCCTCAAGGACATGCTGAAGGTCTTCGTCGACTTCCGCCACGACGTCGTCGTCCGCCGTACGAAGTTCGACCTGGAGAAGGCCCAGAAGCGGGCCCACATCCTCGAAGGCCTCCTGAAGGCCATCGACGTCATCGACGAGATCATCCGCATCATCCGGGCGTCCAAGAGCGTGGACGAGGCCAAGGCCGAACTCATGGAGACCTTCGGGTTCACGGAGGTCCAGGCGACCGCCATCGTCGAAATGCGCCTGCGTCAGCTGACCGGACTCGAGCGTGAGAAACTCCAGGCCGAATACGACGACCTCGAGAAATTCATCGCCTACTGCAACGAGGTGCTCGCCAGCTACGAAAAGCAGATGGAGATCGTTAAGAACGAGACCCTGGAACTCAAGGCGAAATACGGCGACAAGCGTCGCACCGAAATCACCCTGAGCGCCGACGAGTTCAATCCGGAAGACTTCTATGCCGACGAGGACGTCGTCATTACCCTGTCCCACCTCGGCTACATCAAGCGTACCTCGCTGACCGAATACCGCACCCAGAGCCGCGGCGGCGTCGGCATGAAGGGCAGTGCTACCCGCGATGCCGACTTCATCGACCATATCTACGTCGCCAACATGCATTCGACCCTCCTCTTCTTTACCGAGAGCGGCCGCTGCTTCTGGCTCAAGGTCTATGAAATCCCGGAAGGCGCCCGTGCCTCCAAGGGCCGTGCGATCCAGAATCTCCTGAACATTCCGGACGACAAGATCAAGGCCATCCTGAATGTCCGCAACCTGTCCGACCCGGAATTCACGGAGAATAACTATGTGACCCTCTTTACGAAACGGGGCATTATCAAGAAGACCACGCTCGAGGCGTACTCCCGTCCGCGTGCCAACGGCATCAACGCCGTGACCGTCCGTGACGGGGACGAACTGCTTGACGCCGTGCTGACGAACGGTGCCAACGAAATCCTGATCGCAGCCCGCAACGGACGCTGTGTCCGTTTCGACGAAGGGGACGTCCGTCCGATGGGCCGGACCGCCTCCGGCGTCCGTGGCATCAATATTGAAGAAGACGATGAAGTAATCGGCGCCATCGCCTACGATCCGCAGGCCGTGGATGCCGAAGCACATACCGTACTTGTTGTCAGTGAACATGGCTATGGCAAGCGTACCGACTTCGACGAGTATCGCAAGACAAACCGCGGCAGCAAGGGTGTCAAGACCCTGAACATCACTGACAAGACTGGCAAGGTGGTGGCCATCAAGAACGTGACGGATGAGAATGACCTCATGATCATCAACCGTTCGGGCCTCACGATCCGCATGGCAGTCAGCACCATCAAGGTGGCCGGAAGGGCGACCCAGGGTGTGCGGCTGATCAACATCAAGGAAGGGGACGCGATCGCAGCCGTCTCCCTCGTCGATAAACAGGAGGAGGAAGAAGGACCTCAGACCGACGGGCAGGCTGCAGCGGAAACTCCGGCAGAAGAATAATTCAATAACCGAAATAACACAACATTATGAAAAGAATCCTTTTCGCTTTGGCGCTGATTGCATCCGTCCAGGTCGCAACTGCTCAGGTGAAGCCTGATGCCGCCAGAAAGGCGCTCGCAGCTGCTGTGGCTGCCGCCCAGAACGCTAAGAAGAACACCAAGGCCGCCGTATGGACGAAATACGGCGAGGCGCTGCTCAACGCGTACGACGCTCCTACCGGCGGCGTACAGCCGGGCTGGCCGCGCAACCTCGTTACCGAGAAGCCGTCTCTTGAGCAGCCTGCCGAGATCAATGGCGAAGCGGTGACCAAGCTGGTCTATGCCGACAAGAACATCTATGTCAACGGCGCCGGCAACGTGACCCTCGTCGAGGTGACCCGTCCGATCGTGGAAGGTGCGCTTGACAAGGCCATCGAGGCGTACAAGAAGGCCTACGAGCTTGACAGCAAGACCGCCAAGGACGTCTCCACCGCCCTTGACAAGATCGCCAACAACTATGTCAACGAGGCCTACAACGACTATACCTTCGGCAAGTATGCCGAGGCCAGCCAGGGCTTCGAGAAGGCTGCCGCTGCGGCTGCCGTCGCTCCGCTCAACAAGCTTGACACCAGCTCCATCTACAACGCGGGTTTCACCGCACAGCTCGCCAAGGATTATGCCCGTGCCGGCAAGTTCTTCCAGGACTGCCTCGACAAGGGTTACTATGGTGAAGGCGGCGACATCTTCGCCAAGATCTCCGACGTCAAGATGAACCTCGGCGACTCCCTCGGTGCCAAGGCCGCCCTTGAGGAAGGCTTCACCAAGTTCCCGCAGAGCCAGGGTATCCTGATCGGCCTGATCAACTACTATCTCTCCAACAACGAGGATCCGCAGAAGCTCTTCACCCTGCTCGACCAGGCCAAGAAGAACGAGCCGACCAACGCTTCCCTCTACTATGTCGAAGGCAACATCCACAGCCAGCTCAAGAACTATGACGAGGCTGTCAAGGCTTACGAGAAGTGCGCCGAGATCCAGCCGGGTTACGAATATGGTTACATCGGAGAAGGCATCATGTTCTACAACATGGCCATCGATGTCCAGACCAAGGCCCAGGACGAACTTGACGACAACAAGTACATGGCCCTCGTCGAGGAGTTCGAGAAGGACCTCAAGAGCTGCATCGATCCGTTCGAGAAGGCTTTCAACATGACCAAGGATGAGAGCATCAAGGAATCCATCGCGGAGTACCTCAAGCAGGCTTACTACCGTTTCCGTGACGCCGATCCGAAGTACATGGAAGGCTACGAGAAGTACAACGCCATCGTCGAGGCTGCGAAATAATCCGCCTCACTGCAACATGAAAAAGGGACGCTCCGGCGCCCCTTTTTGTTTTCTCTGTTGCATATTTGAATCATCGAAAAAAATCCCTATCTTTAGGAAAATGATTTAATTATGAGGCGTCTGGTATTGCTTCTCCTCCTGATTGTCTCATGTACTCCGCGAGTCCTTAAAACAAAGATTGTCGAGGCGGACCAGTCTTGTTCTGTTGATCCGGATTATGCATGGGAAGTAGTATCATCCGTGGACGAACATCGTCTTAAATCCTTGCGTATGATAGCGTGGTATCGTCTTGTCTTTGCGAAAGCGGCTGATAAAAGTTATCATGACTTAACGGATGAATCATTTCTTTTGCCTTCGTGGGAATACTATCGATTACTGGGATCTTCCTTTCAGAAAATGGAGGTTCAATACTATTTGGGAAGAATTTGTTCCAATGCAGGTAAAACTGCGTCTGCCATTGTTGCATTTCATGCAGCAGAGAAGTTCGCCTTGAAGGTCGGCGATGGGCATTATCTCGGATTAATCTATCGTAATCTCGGAGGTTTATATGCGAATTCTTATGATAACGGACGAGCTTCGGAATACTTCCGGCGTTCGGTGGAAGCATTTGGAGATGAAAAGCGATATGCGGACTATTCTGTTTTGGCCTTGGCCAGGAGTTATATGAATCAGGGGCAATATGGGAAAGGGAAAAACGCACTGGACAGTTTGCTTAGTTCTGCGGGATCAGATCCACTTTTGATCTCTGAAATACATAAAACGTATATTCGTTATTATTCTCTCCATACTCCTGTATCTCCCGAAAAGGCACTTTATCATTCTTCTTTGATTTCTCATGATGGGTTGTCCCCGTTTTATGCAGGATGCATTGCGTATGCCCATGCATTGACCGGACAGCGTGATTCGGCCGAGTATTATTTGAATCACGCATGGAATCATGCAAGAAACCGTGTTGATTCTGTTGACGTTTTATTTGATTCTTACCGGATCGAAAACCTTTATGGGCATTTCGATAAAGCATTCTCGTATTACGAACGAGCCGTTGAAGGGCAGGATAAGATTATTCGTTCGCAATGGGAATCTTCTTTTTCTTCGCAGTTGTCAGATTACTATCGGGCAGTATCGGAGAAGGAATCCTTACAGCGCCGTTCTTCTATTGCCATCCTGCTTTCTTGCTTGCTTGCCCTGGCAATTGGTTTAGGAGTGTTGTTTTATCTGTTCAGACAAAGGAATAAGCAGATTCGGGAAGATATACAAAGGTTCTCTGAGTTGGAAGGGGAGCTATCACTCTTGGAAAGCAGATTGTCTGAATCGGGATCGGCTACTGCAAGTTTGTATTCAGGCAGGCTTCGGATGCTGGAGAAGTTGGCGGAAAGTTATCTGGTGATGGAAGCAGACTATGGCGTTCCTGATGAAAAGAAAGGAGTCAGGATGACTTATCAGGAGGAGTTGCAAGAAAAAGAAAGGATTATCCGGTTGTTTAAAGACTCTCTTCGTCAATTCCGTGGTGATTTAACACTGCTTCAAGGATTGGAAGATGGTTTGAATTATCAGCATCAGGGGATCATGTCCCGTTTCCGGGAAACGTATGGCTCGTCGTTTTCTGAGAAGGATTATCATTTGCTTGTTCTCTCGTTTTCCCATGTCCCCGACCATGTCATTGCTTTTTTCATGAAAATGACTCCAACCAATGTTCGAACTCGAAGGAGTCGTTGCAAGCAAATGATAGCGAGAAGTGGTGCTGCAGAACGTGATATATACCTTAAAATGTTCAATAAACGTTAATGTAATATTGGCTGTTACGTATCTTATTGACAATAAGGATGATATAAAAACAATTGCAATGTCTGTTTTTTGGGTTCATTCGGCATTATGCGTTTCTTTGTAAAAGAACTTTAGTGCATTTATGAATTATGAAACGGTTGTATTTACCAAGCATTGCGAATACACTGAAAACTGGCAGCAGGAATTGGAAGTCTATGATTCTTTCGATGAGATTCGGGCAAGATATCATGTAAATGACCCTTTGGAACAATTCTTGGCATATGGTGGATATGCAACTGATTATCTATTGATGAATTGGGGGTATGATGGCGCTTATGATGATGGTTACTACAGTATTTCCCCTGGCGGAGTTTGGAGCGCGGGAAACAGTAATTACCAGTATGGCAAGACGCTTTATTATGAATTCTATTAGTTGATAAAATGCTAAAAATGTATTATGTTTGTATCGAACCCTTAAACACGTTGATTATGAGGACTTTTGTTGAACGGGGGCGGACCTTCGCTTGGGGGGTGTTCGCGGCCATACTCGCTGTCGGGAGCGGCTTTGCCGTTTCCTGCTCAGACGTCGACCCGGAGGAAGAAGACAATGTCTTCGAGCCGATTGAACAGTCATCCCGGACCAAGAGTTTTGTTTCGGAGGGAAACCGGGGGACACTTGCAAATTTCCGTGTCTGATATGATGTAAATGTTTGACTATAGAGGTAGATTCGGAGGAAGGATGTACCTTTGTAGTCATGGAAGACAAGAAAGCAATCAA
>Ga0256405_10001755_pt1 | contig 56031 bp, 67 predicted proteins | sample RumenRJG_02DNA_FD_189096 | JGI IMG/M metagenome (GOLD analysis project Ga0256405, IMG submission 189096) | Bovine rumen microbial communities from Lethbridge, Alberta, Canada - RJG_02 | ecosystem: Host-associated > Mammals > Digestive system > Stomach > Rumen | place: Canada: Alberta... | reverse complement strand
GTCTGGTATCCGGATCGTCAGGAAGATGAATACGTTTGCTATTCTGAAAGTGAATATGACGAACTGCAGCTGGCATATGCTTTGAGCGTCCATAAATCACAGGGGAGCGAGTATTCCCAGATTGTACTGGCACTGATGCCAGGGCATTATATTATGTTGCAGCGTAACCTGTTGTATACAGCGGTGACGCGGGCCAGGGAAAAGGTCGTGCTGGTAGGAACGAAGGCGGCTCTTTACACAGCGGTTTCCAATGACCGTACAAAACGGCGTTATTCACTGCTGAAAGAAAGGCTGCAGGAAAACGGAGAGCTGTAAGTCTTTTGGTTTGGTGGTTAACAGAATAAATAATTTATGAGAGGGTGATGAATACTATTGTTGCATTTGTTTGGAGAGTTAATATTTCCCCGGCGCTGTGCTGCATGCCAGGTTGAAATTGATTCCGGACTTCTTTGCGATGATTGCAGGAACGGATTAAAAGAAATGCGGGATTTTCCTCCTGTGGACCATTTGGACGGTGGCCTTATCCTGTTTGCCTATGAAGGTTTTATTAAACAGGCGATCCATAAGGTAAAATTTTTTCATGATAAAAAAATACCGTATCTTTTGGCGGAGGAAGCAGAACTCCTCCTGAATGAACCCCGGATTCGCGAATCTATGATAAATTTTTTAAAAGGAGCAGGAATTTTATCATATAACACAGAAAATTATAATAAAGAGGAAAACATCTTACGTAGTCGTTTCGAAAAAGAAATGACGGGACAATGGCTGTGGGGCGGTATACCGACAGATTTAAAACGTCTGCGGGAGCGGGGATTTGATCTGCCAACGCTGCTGTTTGCAAACCGGGCTTCAGATTTTGGGGGAACCTGGCAGAAAATCCTTTGCCGTACCAGGACAACTTTGCCAATGTACGGCCTTGGCCCGGAGGAACGAAGACAGAATTTACAGGAATGTTTTGCAACGGTACGAAATGTTGCTGGAAAGTCTGTTTTACTGGTGGATGATATTTTTACTACAGGGGCGACCTTTTCGGCAGGAGCCGAAGAACTGAAAAAAGCTGGCGCAGTGACTGTAAAGGGGCTTGCGTTCTGCGGTTCTGTAGAAAATTTGCGTTAGATATCAAACAGGGAATCCTAATAATTCAATATCAGGCTTGGGAGGGAGAATGAATGAACTTGACAGGAAGTTTGGGAATTGACGGAGGCTTCCGCTTCCAGTATCAGAACCTTATGGGGGAGGAAAAGATTACCGGAGACGATCTGGAGGCTTTGCGCCCAGCTATGGAACAGGCGGCAAATGCGGTGAGAGTAATGCGCAGGGAAGGATTTTCCAAGGCGCATCTTTCAAAAGACGGCACGCCGGAACACGTATATTTTCCGCGGCAAGCCTATTTGGAAGAGGGAAATCCGAATGATGAAGCTTCTATACAGCGGTTGGAAGAGCTGGGGGAAAAATGGAAAGACTCGGTGGATGCCGCTGTATTTATCGGTATAGGCGGTTCGTATCTGGGAGATAAGGTGGTTTTTGATCTTGCATCGAAACCTTATTGGAACCAGTTGCCCAAAACAGAACGGAACGGATACCCGCAGATTTATTTTGCCGGAAATAATGTTGACGGAACGGCGTTGCAGGGATTGATACGGCATCTGGCCCTGCAGGCCCGGCATGTAAAACGCCCGTTGCATATCCAGCTGGTTCCCATTTCCAAGTCGGGTACTACTATGGAGCCCCTGACTAGTTTTGCGGCCCTGATCAGTTACATGCGGGCCCATCCGGAGTGGTTCTCGGTAGATGTAACGGCGGTAACAGGACTGGATGAAAAGGAATCCCTGTTGTATCGCCTCGCATTGGAAAACAACTGGCCTGCCTTCGGTATCCCGGAAGGAATCGGGGGACGTTTCTGTATACTAAGTAATCCCGGCCTGTTGATGTGTGCTGCACTGGGATATGATATACGTTCCCTGTTGGAAGGCGCAAGGGAAATGTCGGAATTATGTCTTACAACGGAAGGAGCGGATAATCCGGCCCTTCTCAATGCTTCCCTGAAATACCTGGCAGCGGAAAAACTGGGCGCAGATATTGAAGTGCTGATGGGTTACGGGGATGCCCTCCAGTGTCTGGGGGCATGGTATGTACAACTGCTGGCAGAGTCTCTGGGAAAACGCCTTGATCGTAATGGGAATACTGCATTTTATGGAAGGACACCAATTGTCGCTGTAGGGACTACGGATATGCATTCCATGACCCAGCAGCATCAGGACGGAAAACGAAACAAGGTTATCCAGTTCCTGGAAATAGAAAAACCGGCAATTCCTTTAGTTGTCGATAACCCGTTCCCGCAGGAAAAAGCTTTTGGCTTATATGCGGGAAAAGAAATGGATGTCCTGCTGAAAGCTGCCCTGACGGCTAATGAAACCGCCCTCACGGAAGACGGCCGGCTGAACGCGAGGTATGTACTTCCCGAACTGGCACCCCGGTATATTGGACAGCTGCTTATGTTCTTAATGTACAGTATTGCTTACGAAGGGGAACTGGCTGACGTAGATGCTTACGACCAGCCTGGAGTGGAAGCCTATAAACGTATTATGAAAGCGGAACTGGCAAAGGCATGACAAAGTGGCCTCAAGCCCCGTTTCGTTTTAATCAATCTGCAGACTATATGGATTTTAAAAGGTTCCCTGCTGGCAGCGAAAATGCTGCTTCTTCAGGGAGCCTTTTATTTTGTGGAAACTTTTTTCCTTTTGCCAATATGTGAAATTTGTGAAATTATGATTGAAGTACTTGCATAAAGTCAAAAAGTCAAATATAATATATACAATTCGGGACTCATAAATGAATGTTGTGTTTCTTAAAGCTATTAGCGGTATTGCAAAATTTTTGGAATTTCGGCGGCGGTTCCATCAATTAAAAATTTTATTTCTGAAGTGATGACAGAAAGTGGGAATAATTATGAAAAATATGGCTGACGCAATTGAAAGTTTTATTATTGGGCAGTTGCTTGCAGACAGACAAAATGCAGTGCTCGTGCAACGGAATGAGCTGGCGGACCGGCTATCCTGCGCACCGTCGCAGATAAGCTATGTACTGAGCACGCGTTTTACACCTGAAAGAGGTTATTTGGTAGAGTCACGGCGGGGAAGCGGCGGATTCATCAGAATCGTAAGGATTCTTCCGGTAGAAGACCAGCGGCAGGAGCCGGCGGTGGAAGAACTTTTGCAGTACTGGCATAAAAACCGTATGCTGACAGACCGGGAGTATGAACTGTTGCATTATTTAATGGGAATTATGGACATATCGGAAAGGGAAAAGCACCAGATCCTGAGACAGGCTGTCAAACGGATGGTCGAGGCGGGATAAGTGTGGCTGATGGCCGGAAAACAAAATTTTCTGGCAGGGAGGACCAATATGCTGTGTGAACATTGTGGTAAAAGAGAAGCCACGGTCAACGTAATATGCGTTGTAAATAATACAAAGGTAAGTAAATGGCTTTGCGAGTCCTGCGCGAAAGAGTTTGCGGCAGAAGGGATACTGTCCGGGCAGCAGGGTGGAGGAGCCCACAATATCTTGGAGGAAATATTCAAACCGTTGCGCAGGCTTGCCGAGCATAGTTATGAAGAAACTTATGGACAAAAGGATCATTTTTATACAGATATGGGAGAAAGGATACTGGCAACGGCACGGCGGACAGCTGCCCGGCGGCAACAGGAAGAGACAGGAACGGAACATATTCTGTGGGCCATGCTGCAGGAACCGGAAAGTCAGGCAGCCCATTTGTTACTGAATTGTGGGGTAGATAAATATACACTGTTGGGGGAACTGGAAACATGGATGGGAAAAACCGTGGAGGGAGCCAATCCTGTAGCTTATACAAATGAAGCATCCCGGGCCCTGGAATATGCGAAATCCTTTTCGGATTCAGACGGATTGTACCTTACCGGATCCGGACATCTTCTGTTAGGCCTTCTGGCAGAAGAAGGTTGTGTGGCATCGCGGGTACTGGCACGTTTTAATATCAGCATGGAACGTGTCCAGAGCATGATGCACGAAGAATTTATCCGGACACGTGCTCTGCCGGAGAATAATAAGTTTAAATCCCAGGCAAAGAAAGAAAAAGCCGAAACGGAATTACGAAAGGCATTGAAGCTTCTGAAGGGGTTCGGCAGGAATTTGAATGAGCTGGCGGAACAGGGAAAACTTGACCCGGTACTGGGGAGGGAAAAAGAGCTGGAGCATGTGATGCGGATCTTGTGCCGCCGAACTAAAAATAATCCGGTCCTGATAGGGGAATCGGGTGTTGGGAAAACTGCAGTGGCAGAAGGGCTGGCTCAGCAGATAGCCAATAAGTCGGTTCCGGAATTTCTGGCAGACAAGATCATTTTTTCGCTGGAATTAGGTTATGTTGTAGCAGGTGCAAAATACCGGGGTGAACTGGAAGAACGCCTTCGCAATATTATTGAAGCTGTTAAGCGCTGCCCGCGCATCATATTATTCATGGATGAATTGCAGATGCTGATGAACGGTGGAGACGGTTCCATGAACATCGGGAACATCATAAAGCCTGCGCTTGCCAGAGGGGAACTCCATGTTATCGGTGCTACCACCCTGGAAGATTATCGGAAAAGTGTGGAAAAGGATGCAGCATTGGAACGGCGCTTCCAGCCAGTACGGGTAGATGCACCCGATGCCGATACGGCTCTTCGAATTTTAAAGCATTTATGCGGGCGTTACGAAGCTTATCATCATGTACGTGTGACCGAAGAAGCCCTGGAAGCAGCGGTGAGACTGTCAGACCGCTATCTGCCAGACAGGAACCTGCCGGATAAGGCAATTGATATTTTGGACGAAGCCTGTGCGTCTGTACGGCTGCACAGCATCAGGGATTACTCGGGACAAATGGGGGATCCGGTGGTTGATGCGGATACCGTGAGGCTTATCGTTTCACATTGGACCAATATTCCACTGACGCGGCTGGATGCAGCGGAATCTGGCAACTTGCTGCAACTGGAAAAGGCATTGCATGAGCGTATTGTAGGACAGAATGACGCTGTAAAAGCAGTGGCGCAGGCTGTTAGACGGGCCAGGGCGGGCCTGAAAGACCCCCATCGTCCTGCCGGATCATTCCTGTTCCTTGGACCTACAGGAGTAGGAAAGACAGAGCTGGCCAAAGCATTGGCTGAAAACTTGTTTGGGGATGAAAGGGCTCTCATACGGTTTGATATGAGCGAATATATGGAAAAGCATACTGCATCCCGTTTAGTGGGGGCGCCTCCCGGTTATGTGGGATATGAAGAAGGGGGCAGGCTAACTTCTGCCGTAAAGCATCGTCCCTATTCTGTTATTTTACTGGACGAAATTGAAAAAGCGCATCCTGATATTTTTAACCTGTTGCTGCAGATTATGGAAGACGGCCGCCTGACAGACGGACAGGGGGTTACAGTGGATTTTCGAAACTGCGTCATACTGATGACCAGCAATGCCTGCGCGGAACTGATGAGCGACAGGCACAGCCTTGGGTTTGCGGCTACTGCGGGGGATGCGCTGGCAAATCAAAAGCAGAATGTTTTGCAGGGAATAAAGGACATTTTCCGCCCGGAATTTTTAAACCGTCTGGATGAAATGATCGTTTTTGATCCGTTAGGGAAGAAAGAGCTGTCACAAATTGTTGACAAGATGCTGGATGATTTGCAGATACGTCTGAAGGATACCGGAATGCGGCTGCGGGTTACCCCGGCTGCCCGGGACAAACTGTTGCAGGAAGGGATGGATCCCCGTTATGGTGCCCGACCGTTGCGAAGGGCGCTGCAAAAAGAGATTGAAGATGAACTGGCAGATTTATATCTGGAACAGACTTTTACTGACGGAGATGAGATTCTGATTGATGTAATAGGCGGTGAGTTCAGTTTTTCGCGCTTGAAAGAGGCACAACCGGAGGATTTAGTACCTATACAGGGGGGACAAAACCGTGTCTAAGGCAAAAAGCAAAGTCAGCTACATATGCCAGAATTGCGGGTACGTAACGGCTTCCTGGCTGGGTAAGTGCCCGGAATGCGGCAGCTGGAATTCTCTGACGGAACAGTTGGAAGTCCAAAATAAGGACCAGGGCTTTCTTGGATTGGACGAGTCGGCAAAACCCAGGACCATCAGCAGTCTTGCAGCGAAACCTGTCCGCCGCCTTGAGACGGGAATAAATGAATTTGACAGGGTGCTTGGCGGTGGTATCGTGCCCGGGAGCATTGTCCTGCTGAGCGGTGATCCGGGGATTGGGAAATCAACCATCCTGCTGGATGCGGCTATGAGGTTCAGCCAGAAACAGGTTAAAGTTTTATATGTGTCCGGAGAGGAGTCAGAAGAGCAGACGGCAATGAGGGCCGGGCGGTTGGGAAAATGTACAGACCGTCTTTTGGTCATGACTGCGTCTGAAATCAGTAACATACTTTTACAAGCTGAAAAAGAGAAACCTGAAATACTGGTTATTGATTCTATCCAGACGATGTATACCAAAGATATCGAAACGGCCTCCGGCAGTGTAGGTCAGGTTCGGGAATGCACTGCCCGTCTGTTGAAATATTCTAAAATCTCAGGAACTGCCGTGTTACTTATAGGGCATATGACAAAAGACGGAAATATAGCCGGGCCTCGTTTACTGGAACACATGGTGGATGTTGTTCTCCGGTTTGAGGGTGACCGGAGTTATTCGTTCCGTGTATTGCGTGCATTAAAAAACAGGTTTGGTTCCACGGAAGAGTGCGGGATTTTTTCTATGGAGCAGGGAGGGCTTACAGAGGTAGCCAATCCTTCGGGCCTTTTTTTGGAGAACAGGGAAAATGAGGTATCCGGCGCCGTAGTAGGCGGATGCATGGAAGGAAATCGCCCAATCATGGTCGAATTTCAGGCTCTGGCAGCCCGTACTCCTTATGGCATGCCCCGGAGGACAGCCGTAGGATTTGACTACAATCGGGTCAATATGCTGATAGCGGTTCTGGAACGACGGCTGGGATTGGATTTTGGCACATATGACGCATATGTGAATGTCGTGGGGGGGATCAGGGTAAGTGAACCTGCAGCAGACCTTCCTGTGTTAACGGCCTTGTATTCCAGTTATCGAAATCTTCCTGTGCCTGCAGATATACTGATTTTTGGCGAAATCGGTCTGACTGGTGAAATCAGGCGGGTTGCGGCAATGGAACGCCGGATATTGGATGCGGAAAAGCTGGGCTTCCGGCGTTTCATTGTTCCTGCCGCCAAGTTTCGTCTTCCGGAAAACTTCAGGGGAGAAATTATACCTGTAAAGACAGTGGAGGAAGCAGTTAATGCATTGTTTGAATAGACAAACAGATGTCCGGACTGACTGATAAAACAGCTGTTAAGGTAATATTAAGGACTATCGGAATCGTTTTTTTCTTGTCTTCTATAGAATATTTGCAGTGTAATGGCTTTTGAAAAAACGGATAAAAATCAGTTGACAGTATTAGTACACTGATATATAATAAAAAATTTTGACGGACATCAAAAATCATGCTATAATATCCATGTATTCAATATGCTTTTGTTAGCTAAAATTTTTATAATTTATCCCCGGTATTCTATAGTGGAGGTGTCTGATGTTTTCGGTTGGTGACAAAGTGGTATATCCGATGCATGGCGCGGCTAGAGTAGAAGCGATTGAAGAACGGATATATGACGACAAACCAGCTCAATACCTTGTTCTTTCTATGTTTTTAGGAAATATGAAAGTACGCGTTCCCCTTTGCAATTCAGAAAAGGTCGGCTTGCGCCCCGTTATTCCTAAAAATAAAATGAAAGAAATTCAAAAAGTCTTGAAGACTGAAGTTGTTAATAACTTGAAAAGCATAACATGGAACCGGCGGTTTACGATATATCTTGATAAAATGAAAACAGGGGACGTACTCGATCTTGCGGAAGTAATCAGTATCCTGGCAAGGCAGGATAAACAGAAGCGCCTGTCGACCGGAGAACGTCGTCTTTTGGGAAACGCCAGACAGATTTTGGCGAGTGAGATCATGATTGTCAAGGACAGCAGTATCGAATCGGCGGAAAAATGGATTGATAAAGCGTTGAATATAGCATGAGATCAGCTAATTCAACTTTTGGGGAAGAATAGTTTTCAGATGTCGGAATTGTTTCGGGCATCTGAGTTTTTTTTTTTGAGAAATGTTTTCTAAAAAATGGCGTAATGGTCTGTTACAAAATGAAAATATGTAGTACAATATTAAAATAAGTATGATGGGTAACTATTATCTCAAACATACTGATATTTTGAAGAAAGGAGGAAAATTATGCTTCGAAGAATACTCACTGTAGTTATAGCTGTGCTGTTAACTGTAACCGGACTTATACTTATGGAACAGATGCTTCCGAATATTTCATTTTTGCTTGGCTATAACGTCCATTCTAAAGGACTGTTGGGTTATTCGTATATTCACTGGCTTTTTGCTATATTAAGTGTCTTGTTTTTCAGCTGGGTCGGCTGGGTCATTACGCCGTTTATAATCAAATATCTTCTTAAATATTCGGAGCTGGTGGCTTCTGTGCTGGCCAAAGCACCATCTGCGGATATTATTGTGTCCCTCATAGGGGTGCTGATAGGACTGATCTTGGCGAATCTCATTGGCGCGCCTTTTTCAAGGCTTCCGATTTTCGGCTCATATATCCCCATTGTCTTGAGTATCGTTCTGGCGCTTACCGGGGCTAAAGTGGCGCTTCATAAGAGTAAGGATATACTGGGATTGTTTTACCGTTCCCGTATGGCAGGAAAAAACGCACCGCCAGTCAATGATGCAACGGATACAGAAATTGTACAGGACGCTGTCGTTGATACGGTCTCAGTGCCTGGTGAACTGGCGGCATCCAATAAACTTCTGGATACCAGCGTAATTATTGACGGAAGAATCGTCGACATCTTAAAAACCGGTTTTTTGGAAGGCAATCTGATCGTCCCTCATTTTGTCCTTGATGAACTCCAGCGGCTGTCAGATTCTTCCGACAGCCTTAAGCGGGCAAAAGGACGTCGCGGGCTGGATCTTATCCATGCCCTCCAGAAAGAGTTTTATCATGTTGTCATAGTTAAAGATTTGGAATATGACATGATACCCGATGTTGATGGGAAGTTGATTGCTTTAGCAAAAGATACGGACTCTATTATTGTTACGAACGATTTTAATTTGAACAAGGTGGCCTCAATTCAAGGGATCCGGATACTTAATATCAACGATCTTGCAAACGCAGTAAAACCGGTGGTCATTCCCGGGGAAGAAATGACAGCCTATCTGTTGCGGGAAGGAAAAGAAAGCGGACAGGCTGTGGCCTATCTTCAGGACGGTACAATGATCGTTGTGGAGGGAGGCCGCAAGTATATCGGCAATAAAATCAGGGTGGCTGTTACTTCGGTATTACAGACTTCTGCCGGGAGGATGATTTTTGCCAGGGTTGCCAAAAATCATGACGCCCGTGACGTTATGACCGTTGCGGAGGAAAAATGAAGAAGCTTTTAACAGTGATTATTCCTGCTGCCGGTATGGGAAAACGGATGGGTTTGGGAAAGAATAAAGCTTTTTTGAGGATTTCCGGAATTCCATTGCTGGTTTTGTGTCTGCAGATGCTTGAGGATATTCAGATGGTCCGGCGGGCTGTGATTCTTGTAGGATCATCTGAGCTTGAAGAAGCGGAAACAATGCTGAAGGAATACAGGTCACAGTTTTTCCCGGGGTTAGACTGGATGGTTGCCGCCGGAGGAAAGGAAAGACAGGATTCGGTGGCTAACGGTCTTGCATTGATTCCTGAAAATGAAGGATTCGTTGCGGTGCATGACGGCGCAAGGCCTTTTGCCGGTCGGGAAGTTTTTTTACGGACTTTAGAAAAAGCAAAGGAATATGGGGCGGCTATTGCGGCGGTATCTCTTAAGGATACGGTTAAGTTCAGAGATGAGAAGGGTATGGTGACTTCAACACCGGACCGGTCTTCCTTGTGTGCTGTCCAGACCCCTCAGATTTTCGAAATCGGCATTTTACGTAAGGCGTATGCTTTCTTAAAGCAGCACCCTTTTCCGGTGACCGACGATGCGTCTCTGGCAGAAGCAATCGGGCATCCTGTTGCCATTGCAGAAGGCTCTTATGAAAATATTAAGATCACTACACCGGAGGATCTGCTGTTAGCCGAAAGGATTATGGCAAAAAGAAATAAATAATAAAAAAGAAATAAATAATAAAGGAACCGGCATCAGTGGAAACGACGAATTACTGGTATTGCCTGAATGCTCAGGGAAATACTGATTGCCGGCGCCTGAAAACATAGTTTACGGATCGGGGGTGCTTTGGTGCAATTCAGGATCGGAACCGGCTTTGATGTCCATGCATTCAAAGAAGGAAGGCCATTAATTCTTGCCGGAGTCAATATTCCATATACAAAGGGGTTGTTGGGGCACAGCGATGCAGATGTAGCGCTTCATGCCCTTATGGATGCATTATTGGGAGCCGCGGCGTTGGGCGACATCGGAAAGTATTTTCCAGACACGGATACGCGTTATAAAGGCGCTGACAGCCGAAAACTTTTGCGTGCTGTTGTGGGAATTCTTGAGGAAAAGGGATGGAAGGTGAATAATGTAGATATAACGATCATAGCGCAGCGTCCAAAGCTTGCAGCTTATATATCGGAAATGCGGGAACTGGTGGCGCATGATCTGCTGATTCCGATTGATAATGTCAGCATAAAAGCGACTACGACTGAAAAGCTTGGCTTTACTGGCCGGGAAGAAGGGATTGCGGCAGAAGCGGCTGCCAGTCTTGTGAGAAACTAAGTTGTGGTAATTCATATTGATTAAGTTGTGATTGTTAATATGTTTTGTAATACATATTTCGATAAAAGTTTAAAATAATTGTCAAAGAATTTATGGAGGGATTTTAATGTCACAGGAAATTCGTGTGCGTTTTGCACCAAGTCCTACAGGACCGTTTCATATCGGAGGGGCCCGTAGTGCGCTTTTTAACTGGCTTCTTGCAAGAAAATTGGGCGGTAAAATGGTGCTGCGAATAGAAGATACCGACCGGAAACGTTCTACACCGGAATCTGAGGAAAATATTAAAAACGCGCTGAAATGGCTGGGCCTTGACTGGGATGAAGGCGTTGACGTGGGAGGTCCTTACGGTCCGTACCGCCAGATGGAGCGTCTGGATATTTATAAAAAATATACAGACCAGCTGCTGGCAGAGGGAAAAGCATATTACTGTTACTGTACTCCGGAAGAACTGGAAGAGGAACGTCAGGGACTTTTAAAAGAAGGAAAAATGCCCCGGTATATGGGGAAATGCCGCCATCTGACACAGGAACAGATTGCGAAATATGAGGCGGAAGGGCGTAAACCGTCTATTCGTCTGCGGGTGCCGCCCAATGAAAAGATTATCGTGCATGACCTGGTTCGCGGGGATGTGGAATTTGATTCCAACGGTATCGGGGATTTTGTTATCGTGAAATCGGATGGGATTCCTACCTACAATTATGCAGTGGTCATTGACGACAGCCTGATGCATGTGACCCATGTTATCCGGGCCGAGGAGCATCTGTCCAACACGCCCCGGCAACTGCTGGTTTATGACGCATTGGGTTTTGAAAAACCGGTTTTTGGTCATATTTCCCTGATTCTGGGAACAGATCATACAAAAATGAGCAAGCGGCATGGGGCGACCTCACTTGACGCATATCGCCAGAAGGGATATATTCCCGCAGGGCTGAATAATTTCCTGGCATTACTTGGCTGGGCGCCTGCAGGTGAAAAAGAGATTTTCACCATGGAAGAGGCAATTCAGGAATTTTCCCTGGATCGCGTTGCTAAAAATCCGGCGGTCTTCGACTTTAAGAAACTGGACTGGATCAACGGGCAGCATATACGTAAAATGACGCCGGAAGCATTCTGGGAACTTGCCGTTCCTTTTATGAAAGAAGCCGGTTACATAACCGGTGAAGAAGACGGTGAGAAGCTTGAATGGCTGAAGCGTGTGGTGGCGACGGCCCAGAACCAGGTGGATTACGGAGCCCAGATACCGGAAAAAGTAGCAATGTATTTCAGCGATGAATTTGAGTTTGAAAATGAAGAAGCGGCCGCGGTGCTGAAAGAAGAAACTGCTCCCATGGTCATGAAGTCGCTGCTGGAAGAGCTGAAGGCCCTTCCGGAGGTGAACCGGGATACGGTAAAGGCAACCTTTAAAAAGGTCCAGAAAGCCAATAAGCTGAAAGGCCAGCAGGTCTATATGCCCATCCGTGTAACCCTGACTGGTAACCAGCATGGTCCGGAGCTGGCGGAGATGATTCCGCTTTTTGGCCTGGAACGTACCGAAAAACGTATTTTGGCAAGTCTGGAAAAAGCAGGGATTAAGTTATAATTTATATTTCACATGCATTGATTCATAACAAACTGACAGGCTGCAGGTAAAAAACAAGTTATGTCAGCAAAACATGACAGGCAAAAGGAGTGAAAGAAATGGCTATCAAGGTATATAATACCATGTCCCGCAGAAAAGAAGAATTTGTCCCGATGATTCCCGGGAAAGCGAGCATCTATGTCTGCGGCGTGACGCCCTATAACCATCCTCATATCGGCAATGCACGTCCCTTTGTGACCTGGGACGTGATCCATCGTTTCCTGGAACATGAAGGCTATGACGTGACACACGTACAGAATTTTACGGATGTGGATGACAAGATCATTAATACAGCCAATGAGGAAGGCGTACAGTGGAGCGATATCTGCGGGCGGTACATAGAATCCTATTTTGAGGTAATGGATAAATTGAATGTTCGCCGGGTGCAGGTGTACCCCAGGGTATCCCGGCATATTCCGGATATTATCGGAACAGTGCAGGCGCTGATTGATAACGGCTATGCCTATGTAGTTGATGGAGACGTATATTACAGCGTAGAAAAATTCAAACGTTACGGCTGCCTTTCAGGACGGGATCTGGATGATATGCTGGCCGGCGCAAGGGTCGATGTTGATGACAGGAAACAGAATCCTATGGATTTTGCTCTCTGGAAAGCGGCAAAACCGGGAGAACCCGCCTGGGATTCCCCCTGGGGCAAAGGTCGTCCGGGCTGGCATATTGAATGTTCTACAATGAGCATGAAATATCTTGGTTCCTCCTTTGATTTCCATGGCGGCGGCAGCGACCTGATCTTTCCCCACCATGAAAATGAGATCGCCCAGTCGGAAGGGGCGACAGGGGTGCATCCTTTCGTTCATTACTGGCTGCATAACGGCTTTATTACTGTTAATGAAGAAAAAATGTCCAAGTCATTGGGTAACTTCTTTACAGTGAAGGATATACTTGCGCATTTTGCACCGGAAACGCTACGGTTCTTTATCGTATCTACTCATTACCGCAGCCCGCTGGACTTCAGTGATGCAAGGCTGAAAGAAGCAGAAGCAAGCCTGCAGCGGTTGCGCACAGCGAAGGAAAATCTGGGACTTTTGCGGAAGGTTATCAGCGGCGGTCCAACGGAAGAAAGCATGGCTCTGCGTAAAAAAGTAGAACAGATGCGCAATGATTTTATGGAAGCCATGCGGGATGACTTTAATACTGCGCTGGCCATCAGCCATATGTTTGCCCTGGCTAAAGAAATCAATGTGTATAAGGCCCGGATAGATGCTGAAAACGAGGCGCCGGACGGGAAACTGGTAGATATGATGGCGAAAGCTTTTGCTGAATTCTGCTCGATCATAGGTGTACTGGAGGGTGATGCGGAAACTTCTTCCTCCGGTGTAAGCGCAGGCTTGGAAGAGGAACTTATGCAGCTTTTGCTGGATATGCGGCAGGAAGCGCGGAAAGCTAAAAATTTTGCTCAGGCAGACGCAATTCGTAACAGGTTGGGTCAGTTGGGTATTGTAATTGAAGATACGCCTCAGGGTGCACGGTGGAAAAAGCAGTGAAATTCATCCGCTTTCAGCAATTAAAAGAACAGGCCCTGGCGTTATGCCGGGAGGAAGGCAGAACGCTGCCGGATCCGGATATGATGAACCCTATCGTGTTGGCGCTGATCGGAGACAGTGTATTTACGTTTTATGTCCGTATGCGTTTACTGGCAGTATCCAGTCATGTCCAGGTCATCCATTCCATTGCGGCTACCATGGTCTCTGCGGTAATGCAGGCAAAAGCGATGCATGTTTTGGAAGCGGGACTTTCTGAAGAAGAGGCGGCGATAGCTCATCGGGGACGGAATGCGAAATCCATGGTACCCAAAAGTGCCAGCGTAAGTGAGTACAGGGCTGCAACCGCATTTGAAGCTTTATGCGGCTGGCTGCTCCTGACAGACCGGGAAAGCAGGCTGGAAGAATTCGTGGAGACGGCTTTTCAGATAATTTCCGGGGAAATAAGCGGAGGGAAAAAGACTTTTGGCTAAGTTTATATCAGGTTTCTGAAAAAGTCTTCCCATATGCTTTATGAAGTCAAGTTATACTAAATAGTTCCGGGTTACAGATTTAAAAGAGGAGGAAAACATCATGAAAGTTGTATTGTTAAGGCATACTCCGGATCCGGATAAAACTGTGGCATTAAGTGCAAGACTCTGTTATTCTCCGGTAGGAGTAGCGGAGCTGCAGGAAAAGATGAGTGACGAAGATGCAGCCAGGCTGGTTCGCATGTTAGTGCGCATGGGGCATTTCTCGCCAATCGAACACGTGACTTTCACTTTTGCGATAGAAGGTGTTTCCCGTGTGCTGACGCACCAGCTGGTGCGTCACAGGATCGCTTCATACTCGCAGCAGTCCCAGCGTTATGTAAAAGCGCATGATTTTGAAACCATTGTGCCGCCTGCTATTGCTGCTATTCCGGAAGCAAAAGCAAAATTCGAAACGTGCATGCAAAATTTGCAGGAACTTTACAATGATTTGACTGACAATTATGGTATTGCCAATGAAGATGCAAGGTATGTACTGCCAAATGCAGCTGAAACAAAGATCGTCTGTACATTTAACGCCCGTTCCCTGTACAATTTCTTCAATCTGCGCTGTTGCAACCGCGCTCAGTGGGAAATACGGGAGCTGGCTTGGAAAATGCTGGTAGAATGTCGCAAAGTTGCACCGATCTTGTTTGAAAAGGCCGGCCCGGACTGTGTGGCGAAGGGCATCTGTAAAGAAGGAAAAATGAGCTGCGGCATTCTGCCGAAAGTAAAAGCATACCAGGCTGAAAACAGGGAAGTTGCAGTTTTGTTTTTACCGGATAACAAATAATAATCGGTAGGAATGCTTTCAGATTTGGCAGGAAAGTACCGAGTTTTTAATCAGGAGTAATTATGACCCAGGAAATTGTGGCAGGGCGTAATGCGGTGTTTGAGGCGCTGGCCAGCGGGCGTTCTATTAATAAGATATATGTCAGAACGGGAACTCAGGGCGGAAGCGTGGTGAAAATCATTGCGGCTGCCAAGGAACTGAATGTCCCGGTCGAATATGTACAGGGCGACAAGTTAGACAAACTTGCTCCGGAAATCCGGCATCAGGGGGTTGCTGCACTGGTGGCTCCGGTTTCGTTCAGTATGCTGGAAGATGTACTGGATAAAGCCTACTCTTCGGGAGAAAAACCGTTCCTTCTGTTGCTTGACGAGCTTCAGGATCCGCAGAATGTGGGTGCGTTGATTCGAAGCGCAGATGCAGCCGGTGTTCATGGCGTGTTGCTTCCTAAGAGAAGATCCTGCCCCCTGAATATGTCAGTTGAAAAAATCTCGGCAGGGGCGATAAGTTATGTTCCAATCGTACAGATAGGCAATATATCACAGACTCTGCAGAAACTCAAAAAAGAAGGGTTCTGGGTAGTCGGTGCGGACATGGAAGGTGAAACCCTTTATTTTGAAACCGACTTGGACCGTCCGATAGTTCTTGTTATCGGTTCAGAGGGTAAGGGAATGAACCGTCTGGTGAAAGAAAACTGTGATATGCTGATGCGCATTCCTATGCGGGGCGGCGTCAATTCCCTCAACGCTTCAGCGGCAGGAGCGATTTTGCTGTATGAAGTTGTGCGGCAGCGATTGCAGAAGGCCGGGAAATGAAAGAACGGTATTTTATTGACGGCTACAATGTTATAAACAATTGGAAAGATTTTGAGGGGATCAGGGAAACGGATCTGGAACATGCCCGGAATATGCTGATAGACAGAGTAGCCGAATTTTCGGCTTTTCATGGATACAAATCTGCGATAGTGTTTGACGCTATGGACGTGAAAGGGCCGGAGTCTGTGGAAATGATAAGCGGCTGCACAGTGGTCTTTACTGCGGAACATGAAACTGCTGACAGCTGGATTGAGAGGGAAACGTACCGGATAGCAAAAAAAGGAGTCAAGGTTTTTGTTGTTACCAGCGACAGGGCAGAACAGGATTATGTACTGGGATCCGGCGCATTTCGAGTTTCCGCCCGGGAGTTTAAAGAGTTATATAACAGGGCAAAACAGCAAATTGATGAAAAAGTTGCCAGCTTGCCCGGTAATAAGAGCCGAAGGGAACTGGGAGCACGAATTGATTATGCTGCAGCAAGTTATATGGAAAAGCTCAGGCGCAAATGACCGCATTTTATTGACGCTTGGTCTGCCTGTCGTGTATAATTAAGGAGACTTGTCAATCAACGTTTCTTTCAATAATCAATTGTTCGTATGTCCGGGGGGATAGGTTCCGTGCCGGATGCGGGGATGAAAGGTGGCATATAATAAATGAAAGAGGGAAACTGTGATCCCTATGCCAGGTTTGCCAATATGCCTGATGAAGATATCGTTGAGACTGCCAATGCGGAAAATAATGTACTGGCGCAGGAATATTTGCTTCATAAATATCGTAATTTTGTGCGGGGAAAGGCTAAAAGCTATTTTTTGATCGGGGCAGAACGAGAAGATATTGTCCAGGAAGGTATGATCGGCCTGTATAAGGCGATCCGCGATTTTCGTAAAGATAAGCAAACAACGTTCCGTTCTTTTGCAGAACTGTGTGTGACCCGGCAGATCATTACGGCTATAAAGACCGCGACAAGGCAGAAGCATATACCGCTGAATTCATACATATCTTTAAATAAACCGATTTATGAAAAGGATTCAGACAGAACCCTGCTGGATGTAATCGGAAGCGGGACGCGGATCGTTAATCCTGAAGAGATGCTCATACGCAGGGAAGAATTTACTGCAATCAAAAACAGGATGAATACGATTCTTAGCGATTTGGAATGGGAAGTTTTTATAAATTATCTTGACGGGAAATCCTACCAGGAAACTGCCAGGGAGCTCCACAGGCATATTAAATCTATTGACAACGCCCTGCAGCGTGTTAAACGGAAGGTTGGGAAATACAAAGAGGATCATACAGCGGATTCCGGGATTCAGGCAGTGTGTTCCTGCATCCTGTCAAAGGAACCGAAAAAAAGGAGAACCTGAGCAGGGATTTGCTGAAAAACTGATAAATATGAAACATATTGCAGTATTAGGTCTTACGGTGTTATAATATCAAAAACTTTTAAAGGATTTTATGTAACCACATCGAATATTATCATAATGGTAAATAATATTCCGGCATTACAATTAATAGTCTGTTGACAGATTTGGGAGGTAATTAAAATGAACCAGACAGAAGAATTTGTAAAAATCGTTGAAGCAGCAAAAGAGACAAAGGGTGTTATTTTTGTAACAGGCAAGCCCGGCAGCGGAAAAAGCAAAGTGTTGCGTGAGGCCGCAGAAGACAAAAGATGGGATTATGTAGATTGCCGAATGCTGATCAGCGAAGATTTCCTGGCTGTACCGAAAGAAGAGAGGAACGCAAAGGCTCCGGCAATGATGGGGGAAGCCCTTGCCAGTTACAACTCCGAAGTTATCTTATTGGATCGTCTCCAGACGTTATTTGTGCCGGTATTTAATTTAGATGTTGCTTCTTTGCTGAAGGAATTGGGACAGAAATTCGTTCTGGTCGCTGCATGGCCTGGGTATGTAAAAGATGGTATGCTGTGTTACGATAAATTTGACGGAACCGAATCCATCCGGATTCCGCAGGATGGATTTACAATCTGGAATGTAGACTGAACTGATATTGGGGAAAAACATGATAAATGTAAAAGGAACACTGGCTGTATTAACAGGGGGTGGCGATTGCCCCGGATTAAATGCCGTATTAAATGCAGTGGTTAAAGCTGCTCTGGGAAAAGGATATCAGATATATGGCATTGAAAACGGATTTAACGGTCTGATTCGGGACCGTATGAAGCTTCTTACCTATGAAGATGTTTCCGGTATATTGCCAAGGGGCGGCACGGTACTTGGGACAACGAACCGGGACAATCCCTTTAAATTTGCCCATGTTGCCAAGGATGGTTCTGTTACATATACCGATGAAAGCGAAACGATAGTAAAGAACCTGGCTAAACGCGGTATAGAAACGTTGATAGTCATTGGGGGCGACGGCAGTCTTGCTATTGGCGCCCAGTTGTCAAGAGACTGCGGTGTAAAGGTTATCGGCGTTCCCAAAACCATTGACAATGATCTTCCCTGTACTGAAAGGACATTCGGTTTTGATACAGCTATGGCGGTAGCAACGGAGGCGGTGGACCGGCTGCACACGACTGCCGAGTCCCATCACAGGATCATGATCCTGGAGGTTATGGGACGTTATGCCGGATGGATCGCCCTGCATTCCGGTGTTGCCGGAGGGGCAGATGTTATCCTGATACCGGAAATTCCTTACCATCTGGAAGCTGTTGCAAAGAAGATCCGTAAGCGTCAGCAGGATGGCAAAATGTTCAGCATTATCGTTGTTGCAGAAGGCGCAAAACCGGAAGGCGGACAGATGACGGTCGCCCGCATAGTGAAAGACAGTTTTGAGCCGATCCGGCTTGGCGGCGTAGGAAATAAACTTGCCCAGGAGCTGGAAGAAATGATGGGCATTGAAGCCCGTTGTACCATATTGGGATATCTGCAGCGGGGCGGTTCTCCTACAGCGTTCGACCGGGTACTGTGTACAAGATATGGCGTAGCTGCAATTGAGGCCTGCATAGCGGGAATTTATAACGTTATGGTATCATTGCGTAACGATTCGATCATAACAGTTCCGCTGGAAGAAGCCGGTTCGGAGCCCAGGTCTGTGACCCGGGATAATGAATTGATAAAAGCTGCCAGGGATATAGGTATCAGTTTTGGTGATGAAGAATAAGGGTATTGCGGGGCAATGACCGGCTACAAATGACTGTATTTCAGGGCTTGGTTTTCCTGAATTTAGTATCCTTATGAAAAAAGCATAAAAAAACAGTTGACAAACGAATCTGTTTCATGTATTATACTTATTGTCACTGACGCACGCTGACATAGCTCAACAGGCAGAGCAACGGTTTTGTAAACCGTAGGTTGTAGGTTCGATTCCTATTGTCAGCTCCAGAAGGTTATAATGGAGGGGTTCCCGAGTGGCTAAAGGGAGCAGACTGTAAATCTGCCGCGTTTCGCTTCGTTGGTTCGAATCCAACCCCCTCCACCATTTTATCGCGGGGTGGAGCAGTTGGTAGCTCGTCGGGCTCATAACCCGAAGGTCGCTGGTTCAAATCCGGCCCCCGCAACCATATTGTAATGATGCTGATGTAGCTCAGATGGTAGAGCGCATCCTTGGTAAGGATGAGGTCACCAGTTCAATCCTGGTCATCAGCTCCATTATAAAAGGCGGCATAGCTCAGTTGGCTAGAGCAAGCGGTTCATACCCGCTGTGTCCGCGGTTCAAATCCGTGTGCCGCCACCAATATTAAAGATAAAACTCATGTGAGGCTTCCTTACGTGAGTTTTTATTTTTGAAATTCTGTAATATTATTGACAGAAACATTTAACTGTGGTATTATCAGTCAGTGACCATTTAAGTTGTCTTAGTTTTAGAGTTCGAAAGAGGTGGCAATGATGCGTACTTTAATTACGTTGGCCTGCACGGAATGCAAACAGAGGAATTACCAGACCAACAAAAACAAAAAGAACGATCCCGATCGCATTGAAATTAAAAAATATTGCAAATTCTGCAAAAAACACACAACTCATAAAGAAACAAAATAATTACGAGGTGCTTTTTAAGCAAGGATGTGGAAATAATGACCGTTCCGGAAACTGCTTCGACTAGCGAAACAAGTACGGTGGGGAAGGTTACAGGATTCATAAAGGAATCAAAAGCGGAATTGGAAAAAGTTACCTGGCCTACAAGGCAGGAACTTGCTATGAATACTGTAGTGGTATTGATAGCTGTAGTGCTGGTTGCTGTTTCAATCTGGATAGCAGACACTGTTTTTTCAATTTTAATCAGAACCATCTTACGGTAAGGCGTACAAGGAGGACGGGAGGAAACTCCCGCTGAAGACATGGACGAAAATAAAAATGCTGAAACGCTGGACAAAGGAAAACGGCATTGGTATGTCATCCATACTTATTCTGGTTATGAGAATAAGGTCAGCACAAATCTGGAACGAAAAGTCGAATCCCTTGGAATGGGTGACAAAATCTTCCACATAATGATTCCCATGGAGAATGAAGTAGTTGCTGATGAAAATGGGAACAAGCGGGTCGTGACCCGAAAGGTCTTCCCGGGATATGTGCTGGTTGAGATGATTATTGATGACCGTACATGGTATATTGTCCGGAATACACCTGGTGTTACGGGTTTTGTCGGCCCTGACAACAAGCAGCCGGTACCGTTGTCAGATGAAGAAGTCAGACATATTTTGGCTGCCAGTGTTAATGGGCAGGAGCTCCAGGAAGAAACGGAAGAAGCTATTCTTCCGAAGGCTAAACCTCAGATTAATTTGCAATTACAGCAGAGAGTCCGCCTGAAGACGGGTCCGTTTGCCAATTTTGAAGGTGTTGTTTCGGCAATTGACAGAGAACGCGGCAAACTGAAGGTTCTGGTAGACATGTTCGGGCGCGAGACCCCTGTTGATATTGATTATACTCAGGTAGAAGAAATCGAATGATAAGGAGGTGTAAGAAAAATGGCAAAGAAAGTTGCTAAGGTTGTAAAGTTACAGGTTCCTGGCGGTAAAGCTACTCCGGCACCTCCGGTTGGTCCTGCACTGGGCCAGGCTGGCGTGAACATTATGGCATTTGTAAAGGACTTCAATGCACGTACTGCACAGCAGGTTGGTCTGATCATTCCTGTTGAGATTACGGTGTTTGAAGACCGTTCCTTTACATTTATCACAAAGACCCCGCCTGCAGCGGTATTGTTAAAAAAGGCAGCCGGTCTGGAAACGGCTTCCGGGGAACCGAATAAAAAGAAAGTTGCTACCCTGCCCCGCGCCAAGGCCCGCGAAATTGCTGAAAGCAAGATGGCTGACCTGAATGCGGCAGATATTGAAGCAGCAACCCGTATGATTGAAGGAACTGCCCGCAGCATGGGCATTGTTATTGCTGACTGATATCAGCCGGCAGGTTTTGTGGGAGGCGTAAGCCGTTAGCACCACAGGGAGGTATTATAATGGCAAAGAAGCATGGCAAAAAGTATGTTGACGCTTTAAAACTGATTGACGAGAACAAGCTCTATTCTCCGAAAGAAGCGGTAGAACTGGTAAAGAAAACGGTTATTACCAAGTTTGACAGTTCTGTAGAAGCATCTTTCCGTCTGGGAATCAATCCGAAATATGCCGATCAGCAGGTTCGCGGCGCTATGGTGCTGCCTCACGGTACCGGCAAATCCAAAAAAGTTCTGGTATTTGCTGAAGGTGCTAAGGCTGAAGAAGCAAAAGCTGCCGGTGCGGATTATGTTGGCGGAGATGACATGGTGGCAAAAATTCAGGGTGGCTGGTTTGATTTTGAAGTCTGCGTAGCAACCCCGAATATGATGGGAAAGGTTGGCCGTCTTGGTAAACTGTTAGGCCCGAAAGGCTTAATGCCTAACCCGAAGGTTGGTACGGTAACCATGGATGTTGCCAAAGCAATCAATGAAATCAAAGCCGGTAAAGTTGAGTACCGTGCCGATAAGGCAGGCAACGTACAGGCGATGATAGGTAAGTCTTCCTTCTCGGAAGAAGCACTTCTGGACAACTATATTGCATTAGTAACTACTTTGATTAAGGTAAAACCCTCCGGAGCAAAAGGTCAGTATATTAAATCTGTAACCTTGTCTACTACGATGGGGCCTGGTGTAAAAATCGATGTCCTCAAAGCAGACAGTGCAAAATAATCCGGAAAGGTAATAATTAAATCAGAAGATAATCGGGCCACAGACAGCAGGCGCCGAAAGGCATAAGTATTTAATACGCCTGCCGAGGCTGGAGACGTTGAAGATAGACAAGTTAGATCCTTCACGACCTCCGGCTGTATCGGCCGAGAGGTCTTTTTGATTTATAAAAGTAAGTCAAAATATGAAAGAAGGAGGTGCGATTCATTGAAAACTAAGGCAGAAAAAGAACTTCAGTTAGCAGAGATTAAAAAAGTACTGGCAGAAGCAAAAGGCGCTGTACTGGTTGATTTTTGCGGTCTGACAGTTGCGGAAGATACTGAACTTCGCCGCAAGGTTCGCGAAGCAGGTGCTTCTTACACTGTTTATAAAAATACGCTGATTGCGCTGGCTGCAAAAGAAGCCGGGCTGGACGAATTAAATGCTGTTCTGGAAAAGAATACGGCAATCTGTTCTTCCGCTGACGCAGTAGCGGCTTGCAAGGTAATCTGTGATTTTGCAAAAGATCACAAGAAAATACTGCTGAAGGCCGGCATTGTTGAAGGAAAAGTTGTAACGGTTGATGAAGTTAAAGCGGTTGCTGCACTGCCGCCGAGAGAAGTGCTGGTTGCCAAAATGCTGGGCAGCCTGAATGCTCCTATTTCCGGTTTGGTTCGTACGCTCAACGGTACCGTTGCAAAGATTGTTTATGCACTGGATGCTGTTCGCGAACAAAAAGAAAAGCAGTCCGCATAAGACGTTTTTGTGTAATTGTGTAGTGATGTAAAGAATTATTGTTTGAATAAATATAAAATTTATGATGGAGGAAAATATAATGAACAAAGATCAGATTATTGAAGCTATTGAGAAAATGACCGTGCTGGAACTGGCAGAACTGGTTAAAGCTCTGGAAGAAAAATTTGGCGTTTCCGCTGCTGCTCCTGTTGCTGTTGCTGCTGCTGGCGCTGCTCCGGCTGCTGCTGCTGCTGAAGAAGAACAGACTGAATTCGATGTTATCCTGAAAGAAGCTGGCCAGGGCAAGATCAATGTTATCAAAGCAGTTCGCGAAATCACCGGCCTGGGCCTGAAAGAAGCAAAAGCTCTGGTTGATGGCGCTCCGAAAGCTGTTAAAGAAAAAGTTTCCAAAGCTGATGCTGATGAAGCTAAAGCAAAACTGGAAGCTGCTGGCGCAACTGTTGAAGTTAAATAATTTCTTTTCTCAAAATACTTTACTGGAAAACGGTTCCCTTGTGGAACCGTTTTTTTGTGCGAAAAAATATTGACAAACTAATTTTATTTATGGTATTATTATTTACCACATTTGTGTAAGTGATTAAATTGCAGGTTTAACTACAACGGCCAGATAGTGTAGTGGTTCACATCGGCCGCCATATTGCAGGGATGGAGTACGTTCGTCTGACATAATTAACAGGGTGATCTTGCGGTAAGAGCCTTGTTTTTTTTGACGCAGGATGACGTGCTTGGTTTTGTATTGCCTGACATCATAGAACAAGGAGTGAGTACTTACATGTTTAAGCCGGTTCAGACAGGTGACAGGACCCGGTACAGCTTTGGGAAAATCAAAGAGGTTTTGCCTATGCCCCATCTGATCGACCTTCAGAAAAAATCGTATGAATGGTTCAGGAAAGATGGGCTGGAAGAGATATTCCACGACATTTCTCCCATTAAAGATTTTAATGGGAATCTGGAACTCTCTTTTGAAAGCTATGAGTTCGGTGATTCAAAGTATACCATTGAACAGTGTAAAGAAAGGGATGTATCATATTCCGCTCCCTTATATGTCAATGTCCACCTTTTGAATAAGGATACGGGAGAAATTAAGGAAAACCGTGTGTTTATGGGAGATTTTCCGCTGATGACTTCTACCGGCACCTTTGTTATCAATGGTGCGGAGCGTGTTATCGTCAGCCAGCTGGTACGGTCTCCCGGAGTTTATTTTGACAAACATATGGATCCCAGTGCGATCTTTTTGTATGGTACCACTGTTATTCCGAACCGGGGGGCTTGGATTGAGTTTGAAACCGATTTAAACCATGTAATCTATGCCCGTGTAGACAGGACCCGGAAAGTTCCTGCAACAGTGTTACTGCGTGCATTGGGAATGGAATCCAATGAAGAGATATTGGATTTCTTTGGGGATACGCAGATTGAAAACCGTACGGAAGAAGGTACGGAAATTATTGAAGCATTAAAAGCTACGCTGGAAAAAGACAGTACTACAAACCGTGAAGAAGCGATGATCGAGTTGTATAAGAAGCTTCGTCCCGGTGAGCCTCCTGCCTTTGAAAATGCGAGACAGTTAATAGAACAGACTTTCTTTGACAGCAAACGATATGATCTTGCATATGTTGGACGTTATAAGCTAAATAAAAAACTTGGCTGGAGAAACCGTTTGCAGGATTGCAGGCTGGCAGAGCCTCTGGTCGATATGGAAACCGGAGAGATAATTGTACCCGAAGGCACGCTCATGACAGACGATGTTATGGATCGGGTGGAAGAAAGTCAGATTTTCAATGAATACGGGATCCGCCAGATTAAGATCAGGGAATTAAGCGGTAAGGTTTTGCGTATTATCTTTACTTCCGGTATTCCTGAAAAACTTCGTACGATAACAAAAGAGGATATATTTGCGTCCTTTGGCTATCTGCTGAACGTTATGGACGGACATGGCGAAAAAGATGATATTGACCATCTGGGCAACCGTCGCGTCCGCTGCGTTGGAGAACTTCTGCAGAATCAGTTCAGAATCGGGCTTGCGCGTATGGAGCGTGTGGTAAAAGAACGTATGACGATTCAGGACGTGGATGCGATAACTCCTTCTGCCCTGATCAATATCCGTCCGGTAGTGGCTGCAATCAAGGAATTTTTCGGCAGCAGCCAGTTATCTCAGTTCATGGACCAGAACAATCCGCTGGCAGAACTGACCCATAAGCGCCGACTGTCTGCTCTGGGGCCAGGCGGTTTGTCCCGGGAAAGAGCTGGATACGAAGTCCGCGACGTGCACAACTCCCATTACGGACGCATGTGCCCTATAGAGACTCCTGAAGGACCTAATATCGGTCTGATCGGCTCCCTGTCCACATTTGCGGTTATCAACCAGTTTGGCTTTATTGAAACGCCTTATCGGAAGGTGGACAAAGAGAACAAACGTGTTACCAATGAAATTGAGTATCTGACTGCTGACGAGGAAGATAAGTATATAGTGGCCCAGGCCAATGAACCGCTGGACGACAACGGGTATTTCCTGGGTGAACGTGTAACCGCACGTCGTAAGAATGATGTGTTGAGCATTCGTCCGGAACGGGTTGATTATATGGACGTTTCGCCTAAACAGGTAGTGTCTATAGCGACTGCCCTGATTCCGTTCCTGGAGCATGATGACGCAAACCGTGCCCTAATGGGTGCCAATATGCAGCGCCAGGCGGTGCCTCTTCTGACGCCTCAGGCTCCGGTAGTCGGCACGGGCATGGAATATAAGGTAGCAACTGACTCAGGTAACTGTATTCTTGCGGAAAACGATGGTGAAGTTATCCGGGTAACCGGCGATCTGATCCAGGTTCGCGAGGATAATGGAAATGTCAGGGATTATCCCTTACTGAAGTTTAAGCGCTCTAACCAGAGCACATGCATCAACCAAAAGCCCATTGTGTTTAAAGGCGATCGTGTAGCAGCGGGTCAGGTTCTGGCTGACGGTCCTGCAACAGATCGGGGCGAATTGGCATTAGGGCATAATGTTATAGTTGCCTATATGCCATGGGAAGGCTATAACTATGAAGACGCGGTGCTGCTTTCCGAAGACCTGGTCAAAGATGATACATATACTTCCATCCATATCGAGGAATATGAATGTGATTCCCGGGATACAAAATTGGGACCGGAACAGATTACAAGGGATATTCCTAACGTTTCGGAAGCGGCACGTAAAGACCTGGATGAAAGAGGAATCATCCGCATTGGTGCAGAAGTACGTCCCGGAGACATTCTGGTCGGAAAGGTCACGCCTAAAGGCGAAACAGAATTATCTGCTGAAGAACGGCTTGTGAGAGCAGTATTTAATGAAAAGGCCCGGGAAGAACGTGACAGTTCATTACGGGTGCCTCATGGCGAGACCGGTATAATCGTCAGTGTTAAAGTATTTACCCGTGAAAACGGGGATGAGCTCCCTCCGGGAGTTAATGAAGAAGTCCGTATCCATATTGCCCAGAAACGGAAAATAAGGGCCGGGGATAAGATGTCGGGCCGCCATGGTAACAAGGGTGTAGTCTCCCGTATTTTGCCGAGGGAAGATATGCCGTTCCTTCCCAGCGGCGAGCCGGTTCAGATTGTTTTGAACCCGTTAGGCGTGCCTTCCCGTATGAATATCGGACAGATTCTTGAGACTCATTTGGGCTGGGCAGCACTGGCCCTGGGAATGAAAATCCAGGGGAACGAAGAAGGCTTGGCCGAAAAACTTAAAGCAACCGGCTATGATTTTTCGGAATATGGTATGCCGAAAGTCACAGATATCGGAACTGCCGGAAACGAAAAATTGAGCGCTGTCAAGATGGCTGTACCGGTATTTGACAGTGCGAATGAAAGCGATTTACAAAATATAGTTAAACTGTCCGAGGTTAATCCTTCCGGAAAGACCGTGTTATATGACGGGCGGACCGGAGAGCCCTTTGCCAATCCGGTAACTGTCGGATGTGTGTATATGCTGAAACTGCATCATCTGGTAGATGACAAGATCCATGCACGTTCTACAGGCCCGTACTCCCTTGTAACCCAGCAGCCTCTGGGCGGTAAGGCTCAATTTGGCGGGCAGCGTTTCGGTGAAATGGAAGTCTGGGCTCTGGAAGCCTATGGAGCTGCATATACGTTACAGGAAATCCTGACTGTAAAATCGGACGATGTAGTAGGACGTGTCAAGACTTATGAGTCTATCGTAAAAGGTGAAAATATTCCTGAACCGGGCGTGCCTGAATCCTTTAAGGTATTAGTAAAGGAACTTCAGAGTATCGGTTTGGACATCCGGGTGTTGGATGAAGACGGCGAAGATATTTCATTGCAGGAAGAAGACGATGAAATGATGGAAGTTTCTCCGGAAACCATGGCCGAAATACAGGGCGAATCCCCGGTCGTCGTTCCGGATGTAAGCCGGGAATCTACTGCATATAATGAAGACGAACAGTATAATGGCACAGAGCAGGACGATGACAGTATTGCTGATTTAGGTAATCTCAGCGAGAGTACCTTGGAAGAAATTACCGGTTCTGCAGATGATATTTAATAGAAGGGAGCGAAGGGTTCTTGTTAGACGTTAATAATTTTAATTCCATGCGCATAGGCCTTGCTTCACCGGATTTGATCCGGTCTTGGTCCTATGGGGAAGTCAAAAAACCTGAAACGATTAATTACAGAACACTGAAGCCTGAAACGGACGGACTGTTCTGTGAAAGAATCTTTGGTCCTACGAAAGATTGGGAGTGCCACTGCGGAAAATACAAGCGTATCCGTTATAAAGGAATTGTCTGTGACAAATGCGGCGTTGAGGTTACCCGGGCTAAAGTCCGCCGTGACCGGATGGGTCATATTGAGCTGGCAGCACCGGTCTCACATATATGGTATTTCAAGGGAATCCCCAGTCGTATGGGACTGATTTTGGATGTGTCCCCACGCAGTCTGGAACGGGTTCTGTATTTTGTCAATTATATTGTTCTGGATCCGGGTGATACGCCTCTTCAGAAAAAACAACTGTTAACAGAAGCGGAATATCTGAGCGCCCGCGATAAATACGGAGATACGTTCCGGGCAGACATGGGTGCCTCGGCTGTCAAAGAATTACTGGAAGAAATTGATATACCGGCTCTGGTTGAGGAGCTTAGAGAAGAGCTTAAAGGAGCAACAGGGCAGAAAAAAGTTAGGATCGTCCGGAGGCTGGAAGTCGCAGAGGCGTTCCAGAAATCCGGGAATAAACCTTCCTGGATGATTTTGGACGTAGTCCCTGTTATTCCCCCTGACCTCCGCCCTATGGTACAGCTGGATGGCGGCCGCTTTGCAACCAGTGATTTAAATGATCTGTATCGTCGTGTGATCAACCGTAACAACAGGTTAAAACGACTGCTGGAACTGCATGCGCCGGATATTATTGTGCGCAATGAAAAGCGAATGCTGCAGGAAGCTGTTGACGCACTGATTGACAATGGACGCCGGGGACGTCCGATTGTAGGTCCCGGAAACCGTCCGTTGAAATCACTGTCAGATATGCTGAAAGGAAAACAGGGACGTTTCCGTCAGAACCTGCTGGGCAAGCGTGTAGATTATTCGGGACGTTCGGTAATCGTAGTAGGCCCCGAAATGAAGATGCATCAGTGCGGTCTGCCCAAGGAAATGGCACTGGAATTATTCAAACCCTTTGTTATGAAACGGTTGCAGGATAATGATCCCGGCCTTAATATCCGCGCGGCAAAACGAATGGTTGAACGGGCCACACCGGAAGTATGGGATGTACTTGAAGAAGTAATCAAAGAACATCCGGTATTGTTAAACCGTGCTCCGACCTTGCATCGTTTGGGTATCCAGGCATTTGAGCCTGTTCTCACCGAAGGCCGTGCGATTACACTGCATCCTCTGGTATGTACTGCTTACAATGCTGACTTTGACGGTGACCAGATGGCCGTGCACCTTCCTCTTTCGGTAGAAGCGCAGGCAGAAGCGCGGCTTATGATGATGTCGGTCAATAATATCCTGGCACCGAAAGACGGAAAGCCGGTTGCAGTTCCTACCCAGGACATGGTGCTGGGCGCCTATTATATGACCATAGAAAAACCTGGAGCTACAGGAGAAGGCAACCGTTACAGCAGTCTCCATGAAGCGCTGATGGCCTATTATCATAAATATCTTGACCTGCAGGCGAAGATCAAAATCCTGATTCCGAACAAGGATATTGTGGGCGAAACCAGGGAAGAAGGTTCCAGCCTTGTAGATACAACGATCGGTAATGCAATTTATAATGAAGCTTTACCTAAGGAGCTGCGTTTCTTCAGCAAGCGAAAGGATGAGGAAACCGGAGAAGAGTACTGGCATCTGGGCCAGTTGATTACGAAAAAAGAACTGGGCAAACTGGTTGCGAAAGCCCATAAGCTTTATGGCAACCTTGGAACGGCCAACGTACTGGATATTGTAAAGAAGATGGGGTATGACAATGCCTGCCAGTCTGGTATCTCCATTGCGGTTTCCGATATCCATGTTCCTCAGGGCAAGTATGAAATTATTCAGTCTTCTGAAAAACTGGTTGACCAGACAGAAGCAATGTACCGCCGGGGCCTGATGACGGATGACGAACGTTATAAGAAAGTCGTTGAAATCTGGAATAAGGCAACGGATGATGTGGCGGATCTGCTGAAAGAAGCAAATACTGCCGATAAGTTCAATCCCATTGCCATGATGGCTGATTCCGGCGCCCGCGGCAGTATTGACCAGATCAAGCAGCTGGCCGGCATGCGCGGCCTGATGGCTGATCCTTCCGGCCGTATCATTGACCGGCCTGTAAAAGCAAACTTCCGGGAAGGCCTGACCATTCTGGAATACTTTATTTCCAGCCACGGTGCCCGCAAAGGTCTGGCAGATACAGCTCTTCGTACGGCTGACTCCGGTTATCTGACCCGCCGTCTGGTGGATGTAGCGCAGGATGTTATCGTTCGCGAAGATGACTGCGATATCCATACCTGTAATCTTATTAAGGAAAGAAACCGTTTGTGTAAAGCTGAACTGGGAGCGAGCGCCAAAAAAATTCGTTCCAAAGTGATTGGACGTATGCTGGCCGCTACTATTATTGATGAAACGACCGGAGCGCCTATTATAGAGTCCGATACCATTATTACGAACGAAGTGTATAAACGGCTGATGGAGGCTAAAGTTACGACGATCAGTCTGTATGTTCCGGATAGCGCTGGTGATGCTGGAGAGGCACGCGAAGATGTGTCAATAAACATTCCCGAAGAATTTGCCAATGCAAAGATAAAAGATATGCTGATGCATCATTACTTAAATAAAGAAGTATCAGAAGACATTACCGATGCGGAAGGCAACGTTCTTGTTAACGCCGGTGCAGATTTAAGCGAGGAAGATATTGACCGGATTCTGGCTAATGGTACCGTAAGCGAAATTTCTGTCCGTCATAATGAAATTGACGGAATTGAAATTGAAGCGATTACGGAAAACGGTACGGAAATTGAATCGCTTCATGACCGTATTATCGGAAGGACTCTGGCGGAAGATATAAAAGATAATGAAGGAAATGTTTTATTCCGCATAAATGAGTATATTACCGAAGAGATGGCTGATGAAATCGCGGCGTTGCGGGAAAAGGTTAAGATAAGAACCGTATTGACATGTAAGTCTAAATTCGGTGTCTGCCGCAAATGCTATGGACGTAATCTGGCTACCGACCATAATGTAGATGTAGGTGAAGCAGTAGGGACTATTGCTGCTCAGGCCATCGGTGAACCTGGCACACAGCTGACCATGCGGACATTCCATACAGGCGGTGTTGCAGGTGCGGATGATATTACGCAGGGTCTTCCCCGTGTCGAAGAGCTGTTTGAAGCGCGTAAACCTAAGCATCCGGGAATTCTTGCTGAAAATGCCGGTATCATTCATATTGTTGAGGAAGTCGGGCAGAAGCTGAGGAAGGTAATTATTACCGGAAGTCCGGAAGATGAAGTTGTAGAACAAACTTATAATATTCCTTATGGTGCAAAGCTGGCCGTAAGTGAAGGGGACGCAGTGAAGGTCGGCGACCGGCTGACAGAAGGTTCGCTGAATCCTCACGATATTCTTCGGATATTAGGGCCTCAGGCTACTCAGCGCTATATTGTGCAGCAGGTACTCAGCGTTTATAAATCACAGGGCGTTGGCATTAATGACAAGCATATCGAAGTGATGGTTCGTCAGATGATGCGTAAGGTGCGGATCGAAGACGCAGGAGACACGTCCATGCTTCCGGGTGAGTACATTGATATCGGCGAATATAATGAACAGAATGCTATGGCTGTGGCAGAAGGCAAAGAACCGGCTAAAGGAAAGCCGATTCTGCTTGGTATAACCAAAGCTTCCCTGGCTACAGATTCTTTCCTGTCCGCAGCTTCCTTCCAGGAAACCACCCGGGTCCTGACAGATGCGGCAATTAAAGGAAAGGTGGATCCGTTATTAGGCCTGAAGGAAAATGTGATTATCGGTAAGCTGATTCCTGCTGGTACGGGTATGAGCTGTTATCGCGACGTAAAGGTGAAATATCTTGCGGATGTAAGCGATGATGAAATCCCGATTAATACGAATACGCCGAAAGACTGATAATGACAGTAAAAGCGGTTATGCCACATGTATTCTTTTAAAGTGTGGGAAAGCCACCCGTTCAAAACGGGTGGCTTTTTTTAGCGAAAATTGCGGACAAGATTTTAATATACTTTAGCTTATTTTAACGTTTTGAAACACACGGGTCAGTGTAAAGAAAGACTCGCATAAAAACGACATTTTGCGCATGAAAAAATGTAAAAAAAGTGTTGACATGATATGTAAAGAATGTTACAATACGAAAGTATTACGGGAGAAGTGCGCTTATTTTGAAGGAGGAAGCAGATGAGTTTGGATGCGCTGAAGACAGCCGGTGCCAAGGTTGTCGGAGTGAAACAGACAGCAAGGGCTCTTCAAAAAAAGAACGCGTCAACTGTTTATATTGCTGCCGATGCAGAAGAACGCATCACAGCTCCGATTAAAGCGGAATGTGAAAAACAAGATGTACCCTGTATTACAGTTGAGAACATGCAGGCGCTGGGAAAAGCGTGCGGCATACATGCAGGGGCTTCCGCAGCAGCAATTTTGACTAACTGATAGGGATCCTGGAAACAGGGTTTTTATAAATACTAAATCTACTTGATGGAAAGGAGGTGCCGATATGCCAACAATTAATCAGCTGATCCGCAAAGGCAGGGAAGTGCTTAAATCCAAGTCAACTGCACCGGCATTAAAAGAATGTCCGCAGAAACGTGGTGTATGCACCCGTGTGTATACCACCACACCGAAAAAACCTAACTCTGCACTGCGTAAAGTTGCTCGTGTCCGTTTAACCAACGGCATTGAAGTAACGGCTTATATTCCGGGTATCGGTCACAATCTGCAGGAACATTCCGTTGTTCTGATCAGGGGCGGCCGTGTAAAGGACCTGCCTGGCGTGCGTTACCATATCATTCGTGGTTCTCTGGATACTGCCGGCGTTGCAAACCGCAACCAGGGTCGTTCCAAGTACGGTGCAAAACGCGCTAAAGCTAAGAAATAATTTACGCGCTAATAACCAGGACTATTGAGAAATTAACGAATTGATATAAAGGAGTGAAAAGCATGCCGAGAAAAGGCTCAGTTCCCAAAAGAGACGTACTGCCGGATCCGGTGTACGGTTCTAAATTATTAACAAGATTTATTAACAAAGTAATGCTGGACGGAAAGAAAGGTGTTGCTGAACGTATTGTGTATGATGCGTTTGATGTGATCCGTTCAAAAACGGGTAAAGATCCGCTGGAAGTATTTGATGCCGCTATGAAAAACGTTATGCCCCTGCTGGAAGTACGGGCCCGTCGTGTAGGCGGCGCAAACTACCAGGTTCCGGTAGAAGTTCGTGCAGACCGTAAAACGACCCTGGGTATCCGCTGGCTGGTAAATTATGCCCGCGCTCGTGGCGAAAGAACCATGTGCGAGCGGGTTGCCGGCGAAATCATGGATGCCGCCAATGGTACCGGTGCTGCAGTGAAAAAGCGCGAAGATACCCACAAGATGGCCGAAGCAAACAAGGCGTTTGCCCATTACCGCTGGTAACGGCCTGACCCCGTTAATTAGTTTAGGAGGATGAAACAGTGGGCAGATTAATTCCGCTTGATAGAACAAGAAATATCGGTATCATGGCACATATTGATGCCGGTAAGACCACCACCACAGAACGTATCCTGTTCTATACCGGTAAGACCCATAAAATCGGTGAAGTCCACGACGGAGCCGCTACTATGGACTGGATGGTTCAGGAGCAGGAACGTGGTATTACGATTACTTCCGCTGCAACTACCTGCATGTGGGAAGGTTCCGAGAAGCAGTACGACACCCACCGTATCAACATTATTGATACTCCGGGCCACGTTGACTTTACGGTGGAAGTTGAACGTTCCCTGCGGGTTCTGGACGGAACGATTGCAGTATTTTCTGCCAAGGGCGGTGTTGAACCCCAGTCTGAAACCGTATGGCGTCAGGCTGACGAATACAAAGTACCGCGTATGGCATATGTCAATAAAATGGATATCGTCGGTGCTGATTTCTTCCATGTAATGGACATGATGCGTGACCGCCTGAACGCAAACCCTGTTGCGCTCCAGATTCCGATCGGATGCGAAGATCAGTTCCAGGGCATGGTTGACCTGATCCGTATGCAGGCCATTGTATACGGCGACGATATGGGCAAGGATGAAAAATTTGTGGAAATCCCTGCCGAAATGAAAGAGCAGGCTGAAGAATATCGCGGCATTCTGGTGGAAACTGTTGCCGAAGGTGACGACGACCTGATGATGAAATATCTGGAAGGCGAAGAAATCACTAACGAAGAACTGAAGGCTGCTATCCGCAAAGAGACTATTGAATGCAAACTGAATCCAGTATTCTGTGGTTCTTCTTATAAGAATAAAGGGATTCAGCCCTTGCTGGACGCAGTAGTCGATTATATGCCGGCTCCTACTGATATTGAAAGTATCAAGGGCATCAATCCGGAGACCGGGGAGGAAGATTCCCGCCCCACTTCCGACAGCGAACCGTTCTCTGCGTTGGCATTCAAAATTGCTACCGACCCCTTTGTTGGCAAACTGGGATTCTTCCGGGTATATTCCGGTATGATCACTGCCGGTTCCTATGTTTATAACTCTTCCAAAGATAAACGGGAACGTATGGGACGTATCCTGCTGATGCATGCCAACCACCGGGAAGAAATTCCGGAAGCGTACTCCGGGGACATTGCTGCGGCTGTAGGCCTGAAATTTACAACGACCGGCGATACCCTTTGCGATGAAAAAGCCCCGATTATCCTGGAATCCATGGTATTCCCTGAGCCGGTTATCTCCGTTGCGGTTGAACCCAAGACGAAAGCCGACCAGGAAAAAATGGGCATTGCCCTTCAGAAACTGGCGGAAGAAGATCCGACCTTTAAGGTACACACGGATCCTGAAACAGCACAGACCATTATTTCCGGTATGGGCGAGCTGCATCTGGATATTATCGTTGACCGTCTGCTCCGGGAATTTAAAGTTGGATGTAATGTTGGCAATCCTCAGGTTGCTTATCGTGAAACTATCCGCAAGGCGGTTAAATCCGAAGGCAAATTTATCCGTCAGTCCGGCGGTAAAGGCCAGTACGGTCACTGCTGGCTGGAAATCACCCCGCTGGAAATGGGTGCCGGATTTACCTTCGAAAACAAGGTTGTGGGTGGTGCGATTCCGAAAGAATACATCGCTCCCATTGAAGCTGGTGTTAAGGAAGCGATGGAAAGCGGCGTGGTAGCCGGTTATCCCATGGTTGATATCGGCGTAACCGTTTACGATGGTTCCTACCATGAAGTGGACTCTTCGGAAATGGCATTTAAGATTGCCGGTTCCATGGGCTTCAAGGCTGGTGCGGAAAAAGCTTCTCCGGTTCTCCTTGAGCCGTACATGAAAGTAGATATTACGGTTCCGGAAGAATATATGGGCGATGTTATCGGCGACGTAAACTCCCGCCGCGGACGTATCGAGGGTATGGAAGCACGCAACGGCGCACAGGTTATCCACTCTTTTGTTCCTCTGGCATCTATGTTCGGCTATGCGACGGATCTGCGCAGTAAGACTCAGGGCCGTGGCACCTACACCATGCAGGTTGACCATTACGAAGAAGTTCCCAAGAGCATTGCGGACGAGATCGTATCAAAAAATAAAGGAACAAAAGCTGAATAATAAATAAGCTGATCCTAATAAATTTTTATTATAAATCATTATTTACACTTCTAAGGAGGAAGGAAAAATGGCAAAGGCAAAGTTTGAAAGAACCAAACCGCATGTTAACATTGGTACCATTGGTCACGTAGACCATGGCAAAACCACCCTGACTGCTGCTATCACCAAAGTTCTGGCTGAAAAAGGCGGCGCAGAATTCATGGATTACAGCATGATCGATAAGGCTCCGGAAGAAAGAGAACGCGGTATCACCATCAACACCGCACATGTAGAATATGAGACGGAAAACCGTCACTATGCACATGTTGACTGCCCCGGCCATGCCGACTATGTAAAGAACATGATCACCGGCGCAGCACAGATGGACGGTGCTATCCTGGTTGTAAGCGCAGCTGACGGCCCCATGCCCCAGACTCGCGAACACATTCTGCTGTCCCGTCAGGTAGGCGTACCTGCCATGGTAGTTTATCTGAACAAAGCAGACATGGTTGACGATCCGGAACTGATTGAACTGGTCGAAATGGAAGTTCGTGACCTGCTGAGCAGCTATGAATTCCCCGGCGACGATATTCCTATCGTAGTAGGTTCCGCCCTGAAAGCTCTGGAAGGTGACAAGAGCGAAATCGGTGAAGGCAGCATCTTGAAACTGATGGAAGAAGTAGACAACTATATTCCGACTCCGGAACGCCCCACCGACAAACCGTTCCTGATGCCTGTTGAAGACGTGTTCACCATCACCGGTCGCGGTACCGTAGCTACCGGCCGTATCGAACGCGGCTCAGCTCATGTAGGCGATCCTGTTGAAATCGTTGGCATGAAAGATGAGAAAAAATCCACCGTTATCACCGGTCTGGAAATGTTCCGCAAGACTCTGGACGAAGCTCTGGCTGGCGACAATGTAGGCGCACTGCTCCGTGGCGTAGACCGTAAAGAAATCGAACGTGGCCAGGTACTGGCTAAGCCGGGCAGCGTACATCCCCATACCCATTTTACCGGTCAGGTTTACGTTCTGAAAAAAGAAGAAGGCGGTCGTCATACCCCGTTCTTTAACGGCTATCGTCCCCAGTTCTACTTCCGTACTACTGACGTTACCGGTTCCGTAAAACTGCCGGAAGGCACTGAGATGGTAATGCCTGGCGATAACGTTGACATGGAAATCACCCTGATCACCCCGATCGCTATGGAACAGGGCCTGCGCTTCGCTATCCGTGAAGGCGGTCATACCGTAGGCGCCGGCGTTGTTGGCGATATCATTGAATAATTTCTGAATCTGTGTTATAATATTGATCTTAGATCCCGGTATGAGGGGCTTAAGACAGCCCCTCATATTCTTATGTTTATTGGCAACTGCGATGATGTGAAAGGTTGCTTGCCTGTCCTGCCTTGCAGACAGGGAGATTTTCACGGAGTATGTCCGTTCTTAGAAACTGGGCGATTGGAGGAATAATTAATGGCTAAAGCACAAAAAATCAGAATACGCCTGAAAGCGTATGACCACACCGCTCTTGACCAGAGCGCTGCCAAGATCGTAGACACGGCGAAACGTACCGGCGCACAGGTTTCCGGCCCGATCCCGCTGCCTACCGAAAAGAACATTTATACGATTCTGCGTTCCCCGCATGTCAACAAAGATTCCCGTGAGCAGTTCGAAATGCGCACTCACAAACGTCTGGTAGACATTCTGGAGCCGACCCCGAAGACGGTTGACGCCTTGATGCGTCTGGACCTGCCGGCCGGCGTAGACATCGAAATCAAACTGTGAGGAGGTGCTAACGATGGCTAAAGGAATTATTGGCAAGAAGCTGGGAATGACCCAGATTTTTGAAGAGGATGGCAAGTTCATTCCTGTTACAGTTGTGTTAGCAGGCCCCTGCACTGTCATTCAAAATAAAACAGAAGAAACTGACGGATACAATGCGATCCAGGTCGGTTTCGGCGAAGTTAGCGAAAAGAAAGTGACAAAACCGGAAAAGGGTCACTTCGCAAAAGCAGGTGTTGCTCCTGCTGAATTTGTTAAGGAATTACGTCTGGACGCTCCGTCCGACTTAAAACCGGGTGACGTAATCAAAGCCGATGTGTTCGCAGCCGGAGAACTGGTTGACGTAAGCGGTATCAGCCGCGGAAAAGGCTTTGCAGGCACTATTAAGCGTCATAATTTCGGTCGCGGCCCAATGAAGCACGGTTCCAAATCTCATCGCGAACCTGGCTCCATGGGACCCATGCATTCCGGCCCCGGCGGCAGGGTAATCAAAGGCAAAAAACTGCCTGGCCGTATGGGAGGCACGAATGCTACCGTTCAATGCCTGACCATTGCAAAGGTAGACACTGAACGCAACCTTATCCTTATCCACGGTTCCATTCCCGGAGCTAATGGCAGCTGCGTGGTAATTAAGGAAGCCGTGAAAGGTAAGTAATTCAGACGACAGAAAGGAGGATGCTTCATATGCCGAAGTTATCTGTATATAACATGGCCGGCAAAACCACCGGCGAAGAAATCGAATTAAATGAAGAAGTATTTGGCGTTGAGTTTAATGAACCTGTAGTTCATCAGGCTGTCGTTATGCAGCAGGCCAACCAGCGTCAGGGCACTTCTGCTACCAAGACCCGCGGTATGGTTCGCGGCGGCGGCAGGAAACCCTGGAAACAGAAAGGGACCGGTCATGCCCGTGTAGGTTCCACCCGCTCCCCGTTGTGGGTAGGCGGCGGCACCACCTTTGGACCGCAGCCCCGCAGCTATGCCAAAGACATGACCCGTAAAGCGCGTCGTCTGGCGATTCGCTGTGCTTTATCCGCAAAAGTTGCAGCTGGTCAGCTGGTAATCATCGACAACATCGCTTTTGATGATTTCAAGACCAAACGCACCATTGAGATGTTGGACGCTTTTGAAGCTGCAGAGAATAAGACCCTCATTATCACCAATGGTGAAAATGAAAATGTTGAACTGTCCGCCCGCAACATCCGTAAAGTTACCGTCATCAACAACGGCGGTCTGAACTGCTTCGATCTGTTGCATAATAACAAGGTATTCCTGGACAAGAATGCCGTAGAAAAGATTGAGGAGGTACTTGCATAATGGCTGCTAATCCTCGCGACGTATTGCTCCGGCCTATCATCACTGAAAAATCTTCCCTGATGATGCAGGAGAATAAATATACTTTTAAAGTTCCGGTAACTTCAAATAAGACTGAGATCCGCCAGGCTGTAGAGTCCATCTGGAATGTGAAGGTTTTGTCCGTTACAACGGTTCGCGTAAGCGGCAAATTAAAACGGATGGGCAGAAACGTCGGCCGGACATCTGACTATAAAAAAGCAATCGTAAGACTGGCAGAAGGCCAGACGATTCCTGTGTTTGAAGGAATGTAAGGAGGGAAGCTAAATGGCGATTAAAAGCTACAATCCGTATTCTCCTTCGAGACGTTTCATGACAACGTCTTCCTTCGAAGAGATTACGACAGATAAACCTTATCGTCCCCTGGTTGAGAAACTGAACAAGCATGCCGGACGCAATAATACCGGTAAAATGACGGTTCGTCATCAGGGCGGCGGTACTAAAAGACAGTATCGTATCATTGATTTTAAACGCAACAAAGACGGTATTCCTGCAAAAGTTGCTACCATCGAATACGATCCGAACCGTAATGCCCGTATCGCACTGCTCAACTATGTTGACGGTGAAAAACGTTACATTCTGGCACCTCTGGATCTGAAAGTAGGGGACAAAGTGGTAAGCGGTCCGGATGCAGATATCAAAACCGGCAACTGCCTGCCTCTGAAGAACATTCCCGTCGGTACTCTGGTACACAATGTGGAACTGAAGATCGGTAAGGGCGGTCAGATGGCACGCTCCGCCGGCGCCGTTGTACAGCTGATGGCTAAAGAGGGCGATTATGCGCTGTTGCGTCTGCCTTCCGGCGAAGTACGCAAAGTACATATCAACTGCCGCGCTACCATCGGCCAGGTTGGCAATCTGGAATTTGAAAACATCACCATCGGTAAGGCCGGTCGTTCCCGCTGGCTGGGCATCCGTCCCGCTAACCGCGGCGTAGTAATGAACCCCAATGACCATCCCCATGGCGGCGGCGAAGGCCACAGCCCGGTTGGTCGCAAGCGCCCTGTTACCCCCTGGGGCAAGGCTGCCTTTGGCGTTCGTACTCGTAAGAGCAAAAAATCTTCTACTAAGTTAATTGTAAGCCGCAGAACGAAATAATTGTTGAGAGAAAGGAGGCTTATCAGTGTCTAGATCAGTTAAAAAAGGACCTTATGTACATCCGAGCCTGTTAAAAAAAGTTGATGCACTTAATGCCGCAAATGATAAAAAGGTTGTTAAGACCTGGTCCCGCGCTTCTATGATTTTACCGTCGTTTGTTGGACATACCATTGCGGTTCATGACGGACGCAAACATGTTCCGGTATTCATTACCGAAGATATGGTAGGCCATAAGCTGGGAGAATTCGCTCCTACCCGTACCTATAGAGGCCATCAGGACAAGAAAGCAGATACTACAGGAAAGTGAGGAATAAGTAATGGAAGTTAACGCTACTGCAAAATATATCCGCATTGCTCCTCGTAAACTGCGCATAGTTATGAACCTGATCCGCGGTAAAAAAGTATCCGATGCTTTCGCTATTTTGAAGTTTACACCGAAAGTTGGTTCTGAAGTTGTGGAAAAGGTATTGCGCAGCGCTGTTGCCAATGCTGAACATAATAATGACATGAATGTGGACAACCTGTTCGTATCATCCTGCTATGTCGACCAGGGTCCTACACTGAAACGAATCCATCCGCGTTCCCGTGGACAGGCCTTCAAAATCTTGAAGCATTCCAGCCACGTAACCGTTTGTGTTTCTGAGAAATAATAATCCCGGATAAGGAGGGTAATGACAGTGGGTCAGAAAGTTAATCCGCATGGTCTGCGCGTCGGCGTGATCAAAGGTTGGGAATCCAACTGGTATGCCGACAAAGACTATGAAAAATTCTTACTGGAAGATATTAAAATCCGTGAATTCATTAAAGAAAAATTGTTCCTGTCCGGAATTTCCAAGGTTGATATTGAGCGCGCCTCCAATAAGGCACGTATCACAATCTATACCGCAAAGCCGGGCATGGTTATCGGCCGTCAGGGAAGCAACATTGAGCTGCTGAAAAAAGACCTGAAGAAGATGACCTCTGCTAACGTAGATATCAATATCCAGGAAATCAAACAGCCGGATATGGATGCTACGCTGGTAGCTGAAAATATCGCAAGCCAGCTGGAGCGCCGTATCGCTTTCCGCCGCGCTATGAAACAGTGCGTTGGTCGTACCATGCGAATGGGCGCAAAAGGTATTAAAGTGAAAGTTGGCGGTCGTCTGGGCGGTGCTGAAATTGCCCGCAGCGAAAGTTATCGCGAGGGCTCCATCCCGCTGCACACTTTGCGTGCTGACATCGACTACGGTACTGCGGAAGCCCATACAACCTATGGCCGTATTGGTGTAAAGGTATGGATCAATAAAGGTGAAGTCCTGCCGGAAAGCAAGGCAGCAGCTAAGACTGCATCCGCAAAGGAGGCATAAGGAAAATGTTATTACCGAACAGAGTGAAACATCGTAAACAGCACAGAGGCCGTATGAAAGGCCGTGCAATGCGTGGCAATAAAATCTGCCATGGCGATTTCGGCCTGGTTGCCCTGGAACCGGCCTGGATTACGAACCGCCAGATTGAAGCGGCCCGTATTGCCATGACCCGTTATATCAAACGTGGCGGTCAGGTATGGATCCAGATTTTCCCGGACAAGCCGATTACAGCAAAACCGGCTGAAACCCGTATGGGTTCCGGCAAAGGCTCTCCGGAATACTGGGTAGCAGTAGTAAAGCCCGGTCGTGTCCTGTTTGAAATGGGCGGCGTAGGGGAAACCGAAGCAAAAGAAGCTATGCGTCTTGCCGGTCATAAGCTCCCCATCAAAACCAAATTTGTTACAAAGGCTCAGTTGGAAGCCGAAACTGCCGTAGAAGCAAAGGGTGGTGAAGCTGAATGAAAATGAATGAAATCAGAGAGTTATCTGCTGAAGATTTAGATAAGAAACTGGCAGAATTAAAAGAAGAACTGTTTAACTTGCGTTTTCAGATGGCAACCGGACAATGTGAGAATCCCATGAAGATCCACGAAGTAAAAAAATCCATTGCCAGAATCAAAACCGTTCAGCGTCAGAACGAGATCAACGCATAAGGTTTTGAAGCTTAATTAAGGAGGAAACAGTCGTGACCGTAGAAAGAAATGCGCGTGTCAGCCGTGTTGGCAGAGTTGTCAGCGATAAGATGCAGAAAACTATCGTTGTTGCTATTGAACGTTTCGTTCAGCATCCGCTCTACAAAAAAGGCGTAAAGAACACGATTAAATTTAAGGCACATGATGAAAACAACGAAGCGCATATCGGCGATCTGGTAAAAATTACCCAGACCCGTCCGCTGTCCAAGGATAAATGCTGGCGCCTGGTTGAAATCTTAGAGCGTGCGAAATAATTGTAATTGCCAGGTTGTTTTGAATCTGGCAAGGGAGGTTAAAGATGATTCAACAACAGACAATTCTTAATGTCGGCGACAACACCGGCGCTAAGAAGGTTATGTGCATCCGCGTAATGGGCGGTTCTTTCCGGAAATATGCCAACATTGGAGACATCATTGTTTGTTCTGTTAAAGATGCAGCACCCGGAGGCGTTGTTAAGAAAGGTGACGTTGTAAAGGCCGTTGTTGTTCGTTCTACAAAAGGACTTCATCGTAAAGACGGTTCCTATATCCGCTTTGATGAAAACGCCGCAGTAGTAATCAAAGACGACAAGAGCCCCCGCGGAACCCGTATATTTGGGCCTGTAGCCCGCGAGCTGCGTGAAAAAGACTTTATGAAGATTATTTCTCTGGCACCGGAAGTGCTGTAAGAAATCAGATAAAGCACAATAGGAGGTGTTCTTAAAACATGGCTACTGCTGTAAAGCTGCATGTTAAAAAAGGCGATACCGTTCAGGTTCTGTCCGGTAAGGACAAAGGCAAGGAAGGAAAAATCCTGACCGCCCTGCCGAAAAAAGGAAAGGTTATCGTGGAAGGCGTAAATAAGGTAAAACGCCATACAAAACCGTCCCAGACCAACCCTCAGGGTGGTATTGTGACAAAAGAAGCTGCCATTGCTTCCTGCAAAGTAATGCTGGTTTGCCCCAGCTGCAAAAAACCGACCCGTATTGCACACAAGCTTGAGGATGGAAAATCCAAGAGGGTCTGCAAACACTGCGGCGAAGTAATTGATAAATAATATCCGGGAAAGGAGGAAACATTGTAAATGGCCAAGACCAGACTGCAAGAAAAATATTTATCTGAAGTTGTGAAAGCACTGACTGATAAATTCCAGTATAAAAACGTAATGGAAATTCCCAAAGTGGAAAAAGTAATCATTAACATGGGTATTGGTGAAGCCGTTGCCAACAGCAAGGCATTAGATTCCGCCGTAGCCGAAATGGTAACGATTGCCGGACAGAAGCCGGTCATCACCAAAGCCAAGAAATCCATCGCTGCATTCAAACTGCGCGCAGGCATGCCTATCGGCGCAAAAGTTACCCTGCGCGGCGATCGCATGTATTATTTCCTTGACAAGCTGATGAACGTGGCACTGCCCCGCGTGCGTGACTTCCGCGGTGTAAGCGCAACATCTTTTGACGGCCGCGGCAACTACGCCCTGGGCCTGAAAGAACAGTTAATTTTCCCGGAAATCGAATATGACAAGGTTGACAAAGTGCATGGCATGGATATCATTATTGTAACCACTGCCAAAACCGATGAAGAAGCCCGCGAATTGCTGCGGCTCCTGGGAATGCCGTTCGCAGCATAAGTAAGGAGGAAATAATTTTGGCTAAGACAGCACTGATTGAAAAATGGAGTAAAGAACCGAAATTTAAAGTTCGTCATTACAACCGCTGCAAAATCTGCGGCCGCCCCCATGCTTACCTGCGTAAGTTCGGTATGTGCCGTATCTGCTTCCGTGAATACGCATACAAAGGCGAGATTCCCGGCGTAACAAAAGCAAGCTGGTAACAAGCATCTAAGAAAGGAGGCCATTGAATAATGGTAATGACTGATCCGATCGCCGATATGCTTACACGTATCCGTAACGCAAATTCGGTTTATCATGATAAAGTTGAAATCCCCGGTTCCAAGATCAAAGAGGCGATTGCCGTGATTCTGAAGGACGAAGGGTTCATTAAAGATTTTGAAGTAATTGAAGATAACAAACAGAATGTTATCAAAGTAAGCCTGAAATACGGCGCTAACCGCGAAAAAGTAATTTCCGGCCTCAAACGTATTTCCAAACCTGGTCTGCGCGTATATTCCCAGAAAGATCAGCTGCCGAAAGTTCTCGGTGGTCTGGGTATCGCCATCATCTCCACATCCCATGGGCTGATGACCGATAAAGCGGCCCGCAAAGCCGGTCTGGGCGGCGAAGTTCTGGCATACGTTTGGTAATACTATAAAGGAGGTACCGTTTAAGTGTCTAGAATCGGTAAAAAACCTATCACCGTTCCTGCTGGCGTAACGGTTACGGTTGAAAACAACCTGGTAACTGTAAAAGGCCCAAAAGGCGAATTACAGCGCCAGATCAGCCAGGCAATGAAGATCACCATGGACAACGGCGTAATTACCGTAGAACGTCCTGATGACGAAAAAGAAAACCGCTCCATGCACGGCCTGTCCCGGACCCTTATCAACAACATGATCGAAGGTGTTACAAAAGGCTTCAGCAAAGCACTGGAAATCCAGGGCGTTGGCTATCGTGCAGCAAAACAGGGGCAAAACATTAACTTCACACTGGGTTTCTCTCATCCGGTTGTTAAAGAGCCGCCCGCAGGCATTACCTTTGAAGTACCCGCTCCCAATAAAATCGTGGTAAGCGGCGCAGATAAAGAAAAAGTCGGCGCTGTAGCGGCAGATATCCGTGGTCTGCGTCCGCCAGAACCCTATAAAGGAAAAGGCATCCGCTATGAAGGCGAGCATGTTCGCCGCAAAGTAGGTAAAGCAGGCGCTAAGGCCAAGAAGTAATTAAGGAAGGAGTGAAACCTCTTGTTTAATAAAGCAAACAAGAACGAAAAACGTCAGAAACGTCATGTTCGTTCCCGCAGATATGTAGTTGGCACTGCAGAAAGGCCCCGCCTGAACGTATATCGTTCCCTGAGTAACATCTATGCTCAGGTCATTAACGATGAGACCGGTGAGACCATCGCAGCAGCAAGCACTGTTGAAAAGACCTTTGAAAACTACGGTGGCAATGTGGAAGCAGCCAAAGCCGTAGGCAAAGCAATCGCAGAAAAAGCAATGGCAAAAGGCGTAAAAGAAGTTGTATTTGACCGCGGCGGCTACCTGTATCACGGTCGTGTAGCCGCGTTAGCAGAAGCAGCTCGTGAAGCCGGGTTGCAATTCTAACGGAAGGAGGAAGGATTTTGGCTAATTTTGATAAGCGTGACAGACGCGAAAAACCGGATGACGGCTTTACTGAAAAAGTCGTATTCATCAACCGCGTTGCGAAAGTTGTTAAAGGTGGCCGTCGCTTCACCTTTGCCGCACTGGTTGTAGTCGGCGACGGAAAAGGCCAGGTCGGCATGGGCCTGGGTAAAGCAGCCGAAGTTCCGGAAGCGATCCGGAAGGGCGTGGAAGACGCAAAGAAGAATCTGATTACAGTTACCATGGTAGGCAGTACCATTCCTCATGAAATTATCGGTGTATACGGTGCAGGTCGTGTGTTCCTGCGTCCGGCATCCGAAGGTACCGGTGTTATTGCCGGTGGTCCTGTCCGTGCCGTACTGGAGTTGGCAGGCATCCGCGATATCCTGACAAAATGCCAGGGTTCCCATAACCCCAACAACATGGTACGCGCGACTCTGGAAGGTCTGAAGTCCCTGAAGAACCTGCAGTCCGTTGCAGCCCTTCGCGGAAAGACCCCGAAAGAAATTTTAGGTTAAGCTAAGGAGGAAGCATGATGAAAAAGTTGAAAATCACGCTGACCCGCAGCTTGATCGGATATAAGCAGGATCAGCGGGCAACCGTTAAAGCTCTGGGTTTAGGAAAAATCGGCACTTCTGTAGTGCAGGAAGATAATCCGACTATTCGCGGGATGGTCCACAAAGTGGAACATCTTGTGAAAGTGGAAGAAGTGGAAGCTTAAAACAAGGAGGTGCAGCAAAATGGAATTACATGAATTACATCCGGCACCGGGATCCAAAAAGGCCCGGGTTCGCGTAGGCCGTGGTCTGGGTTCCGGTTTGGGAAAAACCTCCGGAAAGGGCCAGAAAGGCCAGAAGTCCCGTTCCGGCGGTGTAAAACGCCCGGGATTTGAAGGCGGCCAGAGACCGTTATATCTGCGTCTTCCGAAACGCGGCTTCTATAATAAATTCGGTAAAGAATACGTTGAAGTTAATGTTGGTACGTTAAACTGCTTTGAAGACGGTACTGTAGTAGAACCTGTAATGCTGATCGAATGCGGACTGATTAAGAACATTCGTGACGGCCTGCGTATTTTAGGCGGCGGCGAGCTGACTAAAAAGCTGACTGTACAGGCTAACGGCTTCAGCAAGACTGCTGAAGAGAAGATTACAGCTGCCGGCGGAAAAGTAGAGGTGATCTGATAATGTTAGCTGCCCTGGCTAATGTTCTTCGGGTCCCCGAGCTGAGGCGAAGAGTTATCTTCACCCTGGTGATGTTTGCGGTGTTCAGGCTGGGAACCCATATTCCGGTTCCCGGTGTAAACGCTGCCATGATCGAGCAGTTGTTTAACAATGGAAACCTGTTCGGCCTTCTGGATTTGTTTTCCGGCGGCGCCTTAAGCAAGTTCTCCATTTTTGCAATGAGTATTACACCATACATCAATGCATCCATTATTTTGCAGTTGCTGAAAGTGGTAATCCCAACGCTGGAAGAGTGGTCCAAGGAAGGTGCAGAGGGCTACAAGAAAATCAATAAGGCAACCCGTTACCTTTCAGTTGTCCTTGCTGTGATCCAGGGTTTCGGAATGGCCTTTGGCCTGCGCTCTGCCATCAATAATCCGGGAATCTTTTCAGTTCTTCTGATAGTGGTTTCCCTGACGGCAGGAACCTGCTTCCTGATGTGGGTAGGGGAAGAAATCACACAGAAGGGAATCGGAAACGGTATTTCCCTTATCATCTTTGCAGGTATCGTATCCCGTCTTCCGGATGGTATTTCAACGCTGTCAAAATATTTAAGCGTAGGAACGATTAACATCCTTAATGTTATCCTGTTCATGCTCATCGCACTTGCCATGGTCGTTTTCGTAGTTGCTATTTCGCAGGGAATACGAAAGGTCCCTGTTCAATATTCAAAACGTATCGTAGGCAGAAAGATGTATGGCGGCCACAGCAGTTACATTCCTTTAAAGGTAAACCAGGCAGGCGTAATCCCCATTATCTTCGCTTCGTCACTCCTGATGCTTCCGGCGACTATCGGACAGTTTGTTAAAATACCCTGGGTCCAGAAAATTACCGGATATTTTGCGTGGGGCACGCCGCTGCAGACTACTTTATACGTCATCCTGATTATATTCTTCACATTCTTTTACACTGCGGTAACGCTGGATATAAAGAATATGAGTGAAAATATCAAGAAGATGGGCGGGTTTATCCCCGGGCTGCGTCCCGGCAAGCCGACTACCGATTACCTGGATATGGTTATGACGCGTATCACACTGTCGGGGGCTATCTTCCTTGCACTGATAGCTATGATGCCCCATATCGTTGTTTTCCTTACAGGGATCGAAGGTATCTATATTGGCGGTACATCCCTGCTGATCGTTGTCGGTGTTGCGCTGGATACGATGAAACAGATTGAATCGCTGGCTTTGGTACGTCATTACCAGGGCTTCATGAAGTAATGAGGAGGATGAACAGATGTATATTCTTTTAATGGGACCTCCTGGTGCCGGAAAAGGTACTCAGGCTGAAAAGCTTGTAGATTCTTATAAAATTCCCCATATCTCTACAGGGGATATGTTCCGGGCGGCTGTTAAACAGGGAACGGAGCTGGGAAAAGAAGCGAAAAGATACATGGATGCCGGCGGATTAGTGCCAGACGTTGTAACAATCGGAATTGTACGGGAAGGTTTGTCTAAACCGGAATGTGCAAAAGGTTTCATTTTAGATGGGTTTCCCCGGACAGAAGAGCAGGCTGTTGCACTGGATGGGATCCTCCAAGATCTGGGCATTAAACTGACCGGTGTAGTAAATATTGTAGTGCCGGACAGCGAACTGGTAGCCCGCGTAACAGGCCGGCGTATCTGCAAAGCCTGTGGCGCAACCTACCATGTTTCCTTCAATCCCACAAAAGTGGACGGTGTCTGCGACAAGTGCGGCGGGAGCCTGTATCAGCGGGATGATGACAAGGAAGAAACCGTTAAAAACCGTTTAAAAGCATATCATGCACAGACAGAACCTCTGATTGAGTATTATAAAAAGCAGGGGAGCTATCTGGAAATAGATGGAACTCAGGCTATCGACAAGGTATATGCCGATGTGGAAGCCAGCCTTGAAAAAAGAGCAGGGAGGTAAGGATCTGTGTCAAAGCAGGATGTGATCGAAGTAGAAGGCACAATTCTGGAATCTTTGCCGAATGCCATGTTCAAGGTGAAATTACAGAACAATCATGAGATACTGGCACATATTTCTGGTAAGATCCGCATGAATTTTATCAAGATATTGCCTGGTGACCGGGTGACCGTTGAACTCACCCCTTATGATCTGAACCGTGGAAGAATTACCTACCGGTTTAAATAACCGGCACAGACACTGAGGAGGTAAAAAATGAAAGTCAGACCGTCTGTAAAACGAATTTGCGATAAGTGCAAAATCATTAAACGCAAAGGCCGCGTCATGGTTATTTGCGAAAATCCGAAGCATAAACAAAGACAAGGTTAAGAAGGAGGTATACTTGAATGGCACGTATTGCTGGTGTCGATTTACCGAATGATAAGCGTGTTGAATACGCATTGCCCTATATTTTCGGTATCGGTCTTACCTTATCCCGTGAAATTCTGGCAAAGACCGGTATCAATCCGGATACCCGCGTCCGCGATCTGACCGAGACTGAAGTTGCCAAAATCCGTGAAGTCGTGGACAGAGATTACAAGGTTGAAGGCGATCTTCGCCGTGAAGAATCCCTCAATATTAAACGACTGGTAGAAATTGGCAGCTATCGCGGCAGAAGACATCGCGCAGGTCTTCCCGTGCGCGGACAGAATACCAAAAACAATGCCCGCACCCGCAAAGGTCCTAAAAAGGGCCAGGGCAAAAAGTAATCAGTAGAGGAGGGTATATACGAAGTGGCAGGAAAAAAAGTAGTTCGCAATAAAAAGAAAATCAGCAAAAACGTCGTTGCCGGCGTTGCGCATATTAAATCCACTTTCAACAATACGCTGGTTACGATTTCTGATTTAAACGGCAATGTAATCAGCTGGGCTTCTGCCGGTGAGATGGGCTTCCGCGGAAGCCGCAAAAGCACCCCGTTTGCTGCGCAGATGGCAGCGGAAACCGCTACCAAAGCAGCGATGGAGCACGGCATGAAAACTGTTGAAGTATTTGTTAAAGGCCCCGGCGCCGGCCGTGAAGCCGCTATCCGCGCTTTGCAGGCCACCGGTCTCGAAGTAAATTCCATTAAGGATGTAACTCCGATTCCGCATAACGGCTGCCGTCCGCCGAAACGTCGCAGAGTATAATTACAGGAGGTGTAGAAATAGATGGCAATTGATAGAGTTCCCGCTCTGAAGCGCTGCCGTTCCCTGGGTCTCGAACCCGCTGTTGTAGGTCTGGCTAAAGAATCTTTCCGTCAGCCCCATCATGCAAACAAAAAGGTCAGCGAATATGGCCAGCAGTTAAAAGAAAAACAGAAAGCAAAATTCATTTACGGCGTACTGGAAAAACAGTTCCGCCTGTATTATGAAAAAGCAAAGAAAATGCCTGGTATCACCGGTGAAAACCTTCTGTTATTACTGGAAAGAAGACTGGATAATGTAGTGTTCCGTATGGGACTGGCTACTACCCGCCGTCAGGCGCGTCAGCTTGTAAATCACGGTCATGTCTGCGTAAACGGCAGACGCGTGGACATTCCTTCTGCACTGATTAAAGCAGGGGATGAGGTTTCTGTTATTGAAAACAGCCGCGGTAAAGCTTATTTTAAAGGGATGAACGAAAAGATGGGTGCTGTTACTGCTCCCGCCTGGATCATTGTGAATGCGGAAGCATTAAGCGCAAAGATCGATCGTTACCCCACTCGTGAGGAAATTGATGTTCCCGTAGTGGAACAGTCCATTGTCGAACTGTACTCCAAGTAAGCTACGCCTTTACATGAAAGAAGGTATACGGATTCTTTTTCGGGATTTGGATTTAGCATCTTTCATTGTAACATTGAGCATCTTTTGCCACCAACCAGTTGGCGTATTGTGGTAATACGCGAGAGAAGGAGGCTTTCCGCATGATTGAAATTATTGAACCGAAGTTGGTTACTTCTGAAATTTCCGCTGATAAGCGTTACGGCAAGTTTGTCTGGGAACCGTTGGAACGCGGTTACGGCATTACATTGGGCAACAGCTTGCGCCGGGTTCTGCTTTCTTCCCTGCAAGGTTCTGCAGTTATTGGCGTCAAGATTGAAGGCGTGCTGCATGAGTTTACTACGATTCCCGGCGTACGGGAGGACGTAGCGGACATTATTCTGAATGTCAAGGGACTGTGCATGAAACTGCATTCCCTTGATACAGATATTAAAGTCCTTCACATTGATGTATCGGGAGAACAGGAGATTACTGCTGCAGATATTGATCCTGACAGTGATGTTGAAATCCTGAATTCTGATCTGCACATTGCGACCCTCGACAAAGATGCGCATCTGAAGATGGACATTTTTGTTGACAAGGGCAGGGGCTATGTTCCCAGTGACAAGAATAAAAGGGATGATATGGGGATTGGCTGGATACCTGTTGACAGCATTTATTCTCCTATTACCCGGGTAAAATTCGGTGTTACCGATACCCGCGTAGGTAATGTTACGGATTATGACAAACTGACGTTGGAAGTCTGGACGGATGGCAGCATCAATCCGGAAGACGCTATCAGCAAAGCTTCCGGGATAATGATCCAGTACCTGAATCTGTTCCAAAACGGTACGGTTGTTGAACAGCCCAAACCGGGAATTGTGACAGAACCTGCAGCAGGGGAATCGGATACGGAAGAAGAACCGGATCCGAAGCTGGCAATGTCCATTGAAGAACTTGATCTTTCAGTCCGCAGCAACAATTGCCTGCGTCGCGCAGGTATCAATACGGTCGGCGATCTGATCAACCGGTCGGAAGAAGACCTGAAAAAAGTTCGCAACCTGGGTACAAAATCATTGGAAGAAATCATTAAGAAGCTAATCGATTTGCAATTATCCTTACGTAAGGAAGACGAAGAATAATAAGGGGGACGGAAAATGGCATACAGAAAATTGAACCGCGCGTCCGGTAACCGCAAAGCTCTGTTCCGCAGTCTGTCCAGCGCCTTGATTTTAAACGGCAGGATCGAAACCACCATTGCTAAAGCAAAAGAAACCAGCAAAAACGTTGCAAAGCTGATCACTTTAGCCAAAGCCGGTGATTTACACGCACGCCGTCAGGCACTGGCAACACTGGTAGACGAAACGGCTACCAGGAAACTGTTTGATGAGCTGGGTCCCAAATATAAGGACCGTCAGGGCGGCTTTACCCGTATTTACCGGGTAGGTCCTCGTCGCGGTGACGCAGCTGAGATGGCTATTATTGAACTGCTGTAAGTGCGTCTGGCACTGGTGAAAGTTCCATGTCAGTCCAGTGGACAGGCATTCGGAGTTTTTTACTGCTAAGCATGAATTCAATAACGAACTGCTTACTTTTATAAGTAGGCAGTTTTTTTTATAGCGGGTCTGTAAATTTGATATTTCACCAAGTTAATTATTTGATAACTAACTTGGATAAGTCTGAAGCGGAATTAATCGTTGGCAGTTGTCGATTTCCTGATTTATTGTTATGTTTTGTACCAAAAAAGTTAACTTGAAACTTCTGTGAGGTTGACGATTAAGCTTAGTAAAGATATAATATACATATTGTTTATGAAGAAGCAGAATTATAAGTGAGTGATTTCCTGAACTGAACCAATAACAGCAGGAGGGAATTTATGGAGCCTGTCATTGAGGTGAAAGGGCTGAAACATATATATACAGATTCGGATAACAACCGGATAACAGCTCTTGAACAAATAGATATGCAAATTATGCCGGGAGAGTTTGTGGCTGTCATCGGCTCAAACGGAAGCGGGAAAAGTACCCTTGCCCGTCATTTGAACGCGTTGCTGCTGCCAACGGAAGGCAGTGTAAAAATCAACGGCATGGATACAATGGAAGAAGATAACCTGTGGATGATACGCCAGCAGATAGGGATGGTATTCCAAAACCCGGACAACCAGATCGTAGCAGCCATTGTGGAAGAAGACGTAGCCTTCGGTCCGGAGAATATCGGCGTACCTGCGGATGAGATCCGGAAACGTGTGGATGAAGCGCTGCGCATCGTAGATATGGAAGCATACCGAACCCACGCGCCACATCTTCTTTCCGGCGGGCAAAAGCAACGGGTTGCAATTGCCGGTACCTTGGCACTGGGATCGGAATGCATTGTGCTGGATGAACCTACAGCTATGCTGGATCCCAGGGGGCGCAGGGAAATACTGGCTACCATGAAGCGCCTTAATAAAGAAAAAAATATTACCGTTGTTTATATCACTCATTTTATGACGGAGGCCATGGAGGCAGACCGGGTCGTCGTAATGAATAAGGGTAAAATTGTTTTTCAGGGAACGCCGGCGGAAGTTTTCTCCCGGGTGGATGAACTGGAAAAGATGGGACTGGAAGCGCCTATGGCGTCCAAATTTGCATTTGAACTGAAAAAAAGCGGAGCAAAACTGCCAAAAGGAATCATTACCAATGAAGACCTGGCAGAGGCCCTTTGCTGATGAAGAAAGACGGATCGAGCCATGTCAATCAAATTGGAACATGTTTCCTATACGTATATGCCGGGAACACCTTATGAGAAAGAAGCCTTAAAAGATGTGTCCCTGGAAATAAAAAAAGGTGAATTTGTAGCGATTATCGGGCATACCGGCAGCGGTAAGTCCACGTTGGTGCAAAACCTGAACGGTCTGCTGCATCCGTCCAAAGGAATTGCTTCACTGGACGGGATTAACCTGGCGGACAAGACGAAAGAAGCAAAAGCGGCCCGGAGCCGTATCGGTATGGTGTTCCAGTATCCGGAACACCAGCTGTTTGCTGAAACCGTGTATGAAGATATAGCCTTTGGCCCCAAAAACCTGGGTCTGGATCATGACGCCATTGACGTCCGGGTCCAAGATGCAATGAAATTTGTAGGGCTGGATTTTGAAACCTTTGCGGGACGTTCACCCTTTTCTCTTTCCGGCGGTCAGATGCGCCGGGTGGCCATTGCCGGGGTAGTGGCCCTGAATCCGGATTACCTGATTCTGGATGAGCCTTCAGCAGGACTGGACCCGGGCTCCCGCAACGCAGTGTTTGCAGAAATAATGGCCTTATATAAAAAAAGAGGAATCACCATCATCATGGTGACCCACAGCATGGAAGACGCGGCTCAGTTTGCCAAACGGATGCTGGTCATTTATCAGGGGAAAGTTATTATTGACGGAAAACCCGGAGAAGTATTTCTGAAAGAGAAGGACCGGCTGCTGGAAGCGGGTATGGATATTCCGGAAGTATATAAACTGGCAGACGCCCTGCGGGCCAGGGGCATGCGACTGCCTTCGGAAATAACCGATGCGAAAACGCTTCTGGCAGAAATAAAAAAGAGGAAGGGGTTGAAGTAGATGCTGGATATTACACTGGGCCAGTATTATCCTGGCAATAGCTTTATTCATCGCCTTGATCCCCGGACTAAAATCCTTACTACGTTGCTACTGATCATTGCGGTTTTTCTTGCAAATACAGCCATCGGATATGGCATCCTCTGTGCCATGGTAGTACTGATTATTGCGGTTTCCGGTATTCCCTTCATGATGGTGCTGAAGTCGGTAAAGCCGCTGCTGTTGATTATCGTGATGACACTGTTGCTCCATACGCTGCTGGGACAGGGGGAACACGTGCTGTATCAGTGGAAAATTTTTAAAGTTACGGAAGAGGGATTGCAGATGGGCGTCAAAATGTCCATGCGGCTGATCCTGCTTCTGATGATTTCTTCCATATTAACTTTTACCACGTCACCCATTGTGCTTACGGACGGAATCGAGTCGTTACTCCGTCCCTTCCGGGTCATCGGAGTGCCGGCTCATGAACTGGCTATGATGATGACCATCGCCCTGCGTTTCATTCCTACTCTAATGGAAGAAACAGACCGTATCATAAAAGCCCAGACAGCCCGGGGGGCTGATTTTTCCGGCGGTAACCTGCTGGCCCGGGCTAAAAATATGCTGCCGATACTGGTGCCGCTGTTTATCAGCGCATTCAGGCGGGCGGATGATCTGGCTGTGGCCATGGAAGCCCGCTGCTATCGCGGCGGGGACGGGCGGACCAGGATGCATCAGCTGGCATACAGGTCCGGTGATTTTATCGCTTTTGTGTTTGCTTTTGTTATGATCGGGCTGCTGGCGTTTTTGCGCTGGGGTCTTGCGTTGCATCCCTGATTTTATCTACAACAGGATGAAGGTCTGACGCTACAGGTAACACGCAGGATGCATGATGGGATCCTGGGTATGCCGGCACATTTATGAATCAAGACTTCACTGTGAAAAGAGGACCTCATGCGTACCTTTAAAATTACCGTCTGCTATGACGGAACCAATTACTTTGGATTCCAGCGGCAGGCGAAGGAAACAACCATACAGGAAGTGCTGGAAGATAAACTTTCCCATATCTTTGGGGAACCGGTTTCCATTACGGGGAGCGGCCGCACAGACGCGGGAGTCCATGCCCGCTGCCAGGTTGTGTCCTGCACAACGGAAGGAAAAATACCGACAGATAATATTGTACGTGCCATGAACAGCATTTTACCGGGAGATATCCGTGTCCTTGGAGCAGAAGAAGCCCGGGATGGATTCAATGCACGGAAGGATGCCTGTTGGAAAGAATACGAGTACCGGATCCGCTACACGCCGACGCCGGATCCTTTCACACGTAATTATGCCTGGCAGGTCAAGCAGCTTCCGGACATGGAAAAGATGAATGAAGCGGCCCGGATGATTTTGGGAACCCATAATTTTAAAGGCTTTCAGAGCGCGGGAAGCGCGCCGGTTTCTCCGGTTAAAACGATTTTCCGTTCAGGCTGGGAACAGGAACCGGGTGGAATGTTTGTATACCGTATTGCCGGAAACGGGTTTGTGTATCACATGGTCCGGAACCTGGTCTGGTCCATGGTACAGATAGGCTTGGGTAAAAAGGCGCCGCAGGCTATGGAAGAAGAACTGCAGCTTGGCCGGGGTGAATTCGAAAATTCCCCGGCGCCGGCGCAGGGACTTTACCTGGCAAGAGTAGAATACGAACCGTTTGTAAATTGATATGTAATTGAAAAGGAAAAGACATGAGCAAAATGTCGGAAGTGATTGCGTTATTTCATGAGATGAAATGTGCCGTCGTGGCGAGACTGTTTGAGAGGCAAAGCCTCGAGTTTCGAAGCCACAGGCACATGAATCCATGAAATAGCAATCGCTGACGGTTTTGCGAAGTCTTTTCTTTTTAATTACTTTTAATTTTGCAAAAAAATTCGAAATTACATTGACAAATACAGCCAAAGTGATTAAAATATATTTACGTGATTTTGTGCCCTGAATTCGATTAGCCCCGATGCAGGGAACGCAATGACTCATCATCACATTCACGTTTTACAGAGCGCATTCCTTTTGCGTGTGCGCAACGGCCGGAAGCTGGCCGATAATTTTCATCTTTAAAAAAATTTATTTGAAACGTTGTATGAAATAATCCTGGGAGGGACATTGAAATGAAATCTTTCATGGCAAACCCGTCCAACATCGAACGGAAATGGTTCGTGGTGGACGCCACTGATAAAACCCTGGGCCGTCTGGCCGCAGAAGTTGCCAAAGTCCTGCGCGGTAAACACAAACCGACCTTTACCCCGCATATGGATACCGGCGACAATGTAATCATCGTAAATGCTGACAAAGTTGTGCTGACCGGCAAAAAGCTGACCCAGAAGACTTACTTCCATCATACCGGTTACCTGGGCGGCGACCGTTTTGTACTGGCCAAAGACATGCTGGCTAAAAACCCGGTCCGCATGGTTGAAATGGCAGTACGGGGCATGATCCCGAAAAACCGTCTGGGCGACCAGATCTACAGAAAACTGCACGTATATGCAGGTCCGGAACATCCCCATGCGGCACAGCAGCCCGAAGTATTAGAAATTAACGTACGGTAATCAGGAGGAGGAAAACATCATGGCAGAAGTAGTATACAGCGCGACAGGCCGTCGCAAATCTTCCGTTGCCCGTGTCCGCCTGGTACCGGGTGAAGGCAAAGTTATTATTAACGGCCGCGAAATGAATGATTATTTTGGTCTGGAAACCCTGAAGCTGATCGTAAACCAGCCTCTGGAACTGACTGAAACCAAAGACAAATACGACATTCTTGTAAACGTAATCGGCGGCGGTATCTCCGGTCAGGCCGGTGCAATCCGTCACGGTATCAGCCGCGCCCTGTGCAAAGTTGACGAAGAGTTCCGTCCGGCACTGAAGAAAGCAGGCCTCATGACCCGCGATCCCCGCGAAAAAGAACGTCGCAAATACGGCTTAAAGAAAGCCCGCAAAGCTTCCCAGTACAGCAA
>Ga0256405_10001753_pt1 | contig 56068 bp, 59 predicted proteins | sample RumenRJG_02DNA_FD_189096 | JGI IMG/M metagenome (GOLD analysis project Ga0256405, IMG submission 189096) | Bovine rumen microbial communities from Lethbridge, Alberta, Canada - RJG_02 | ecosystem: Host-associated > Mammals > Digestive system > Stomach > Rumen | place: Canada: Alberta... | reverse complement strand
TAGGGCGGGGACCGCCCGAACTAAAGCCTGTGGAGCTGGCTCTGACGGGGTATACCTTTAGCGGGGTATGCTAGTTACCACCAGTCTTGAAGCAGGAAGCTCGGCTACTTGTAGCCGAGTAGTTCACCAGCGAATCCTCTTATACTTGCCGTTTCTGCGAGTACGGTGTAGTTACGCTGTTGTGATATGAATGCAGACCCACGTGCCTGTTTTTTAGTAAAATTCGGATATTCTGGCAGGTTGTTTTCTTGAGCTTTTCTCTGGTGGAGAAATATGTTTTTTTGATCCATGCTTTTTGCCTTTCTTTCTACATCAGAGTTCTGTAAATGGAGTTTCTTCAACGTCATCACTATCTTCGTCTTCATCGGGCATATCGTTAAGGTCATTCTCTTCTTCGTCATCAGGTATATCTTCGAGTCCGTCTTTATCGTCATCATCAGCAGCTATATCAGATGGGATATTATCGGACATATCCGGTACATCATCAGGAGGATAATCTTCAGGCATATTGTCGTCAGGAAAGCCTTCAGGCTTATCATCAGGAATATTACTGTCGGATCCAAATTCTTCTGCATTATCAGGCATATCTTCCGGTTCTGGCTCTGATATGATCTGTTCAGGGTTATCCATCACTTCACCTGTTTCAGAATCAACGTAGATGTCCTTTCCTTCATTGTTTTCTGAAGCGTCTGATACTTTTATTGTCCTATTGTTATCAGCTTTGCTCTGTATATCTGAATGACTGTCTCTGTTACCAGAAGCCTCTCCGGATGCACTTTCTGAAACAGGCGGTGCTGATATGCCATTCTTTCTAAGCATCTCTTCCGCCATTTCCTTTGCCATTTCCGTTACTTCATCGGACGAATACATTTTTTCAGATGGTTCTTCCTGCTTCTTTTTCTTTTTCTTCTTTGCAGGCTTGAAATACCTGAACTTCTCTTCTGTAACTTTTTCAGCATTTTTTTTGACAGTTTCTGCTGCTTTTTCAGCTTTTTCTTTAACTTCGTCAGCTTTTTTCTTTGCGTTGGCAATGATAGCTTCCTTTACTGAAGGTATATCACTGTCAGATGTCTGCTTCGTTGAAGCTGTCTTTTTGTTGTCTGCTGTTTCAGCTTTTTTCTTTTCGGAAGAAGCTGTTTTGCTTCCTGCTTCTGCCTTATCAGGTTTTACTGTTCCGCCGTTTCTGCTTATAAACAGTTCATATTCAGCCTGCTCTATTTTCTTTTTATCAAGCTCATTCTGTTTTTTCTGCTGCTTAGATTTTTTTATCACTCTTGCAAGGGCTTCCTTGTTCACATACTGCGATTCGGCGTTCTGAATCTGTATCTTTTTCCAGTCTTCAAAAGAGATATCCGCACTGCCTTCCTGTCCTTCCTCTGCTACTTCTTTTACGGCTGTACGGAACCATTTCTCATTCCTTACATCATCCCTGCTCCACCATGCAGGAGTATGCCTTATGGCGTTTTCTTTTTCCAGCTGCGCATAGTAAGGATGATTGCTGTAATCGAACTTATACAGCTTCAGAGGATGGGCATTTGCTATAAATACTCTTTCTTCGTCACGGTTCATAGTGATGAGCTCTGATACTGTTTCAAGTGCTCTTTTTCCTGAACCGACTGAATCAGAACTGTCAGCTCCCATCATTCCCGAAAGGAAACCCGCAGTCTGCTTCTTTTCAGATACGGTCTTTATAGTGACTTCACCTTCTTTTGAACTCCACCAGTCACCGTTTGTCTTATGCTCTGTCGTGCCAAGGAATATCTGTGTATCGCAGTGTCCGAGGATAAGGTCGGCTCCTGTCTGTTCATAAAGGTCTGTCAGCTGTCCGAGTCCCTGTACGATCATCATGACATTGATACCGTATGAACGTGTAACAGAAAGGATAGGTTCGAACTGTGCTATCGTACCTGCCTTTGAAAACTCATCAAGGACAAAGTTTACAGGCACATGGCATTTTCTTCCCGGCTGTGTCGAAGCGTAATTCAGCAGCTTGTTGAAAAGAAATGAGAACATAAGAGCCTGAAGCCACTGGAAAGTGGGCTGTGTCGGATCGATTATAAGATAGTAGGCACATTTATATTTGCCCGGAGCCTCGAGATCTACTTCGTCATAGCTTGTTATCGCATTTGTGGTAGGCTCCTGCAACAGCTGCAGTTTTGTCGCAAGCCCTGTGAGGATACCGCCTCTTGTCTGTTCAGGAGTTGTCATAAAGATATCCCACTGCTTCTTTGCTGGATGATCATTACCCAGCCCTTCTGCTATTGCCTGTATCTCATCTATGGTCTTATGTACCAGGATATCATATACTTTTCCGAGCGTTTTTTCTTCTTCAGGTATCTTCTTATCCATCGATACTTCAAGTATACCGAACTCAAGGAGTGCTTTTTCACCGTCTGCCCAGAAATCCCCTTTATGTGCCTGTTCTCCGCCTGCATTGGTCATTATTACTTCTGCCATTGTCTGAGCAGCGATAGTGTCATTTCCTACCAGATGAAGGTATGCTATCGAATCGGAACAGATGGGCTTCAGGTAATTGATGCTCCTTACTATATACCCGTTTTTCTTAGCTAAAAGATGTGTTTCTTCATAGTTCTCGCCTTTAGGATCAAGAACTATAATGCTTTCTCCTCTCTTTATACTCTGGAGAATGGTTGGGAGGATCTGTGATCTGGTTTTTCTTGAACCAGATCCACCTGCTACGAAAGTGTTGCCGTTACGCTTTTCGGTTATAGGCATATCAGGATTCAGCTCCACGGGTTTCTTTGTGACCATATCTACACCGAGGATATTTCCGTCAAGGTCTTCTATATCTCCTTCTTTCAGAAGTACCTGTTTCTCTTCATCATCCATGAAATGAGACGAGTCATATTCGTTGGTGTCTGATATGATGAAATCCCTGTCATCTAACTGCTGCGAATCAAGGGCTTTGTCAAGATGCCATCTGAAGGCGGCATAACAGGTAACAAGTACTACCAGAAAGTATAATGGAATCGAACCTGAGTGGAACAATCCATATCCTATGATACGTATGGGGTTTGCTGACATTTTTGCACCTGTTATGGCACAGAGGCACATCATGATTATCCCGTTGAGGAATATATCTACTACTGCTATGATGCCCCACATCTTAAGCAGCTGTTTTTTATGTGTCTTTACATAACTTCTTGTCTTCTTCAATGCGACTCTCTGCTTGAGAGTCCATTCCTGTATCTGCATATTGTTCTGCCTCTTATTTTTGCTTTAATCCGTTTTTCTGTAAGTATTATGTTGGATATCTATATTGATATTATATGCTGTTTTCTGCTGTTTTCTTTATGATCACAACAATTGCATATATTCTGTAGACATATTGACGTATATTGTCAGGAAGCTGAGCTTTATGAATAAAATTTCAAAAACCATTTACATAATATATATATGTGATATGATTAAATCATAAAAGAGATGCAGAAGTCTGTATCAGAGATAATTGATAAAACAGAAAAGAAAGAGGAAAATAATATGACATATGAAGAAAGAATAAAAAACCTTGAAAGGACTATACAGGATGAAAAGACCACTGGAAAGAAATCTGCTCCCGAAGGCAGCATGGAAACCACATGGACCACATGGCAGCAGAAACTTGACAGTATGTATGATGATTTGCGCCGTATATGGGGCCTGATGCAGAAACTTAAAAAGGCCAATCTCATGCCTGACAGGTTTATGGCAGACCTTTCCGACATGGATGCAGAAAAAGATGATACCCCTTTAAAGATACCGAACACATCGTATTACAAGATGAACCGGATATTCTATAATATAAGATACGAGGAAACGGTATATACCCTAAGGCTGCGTTCTGGGAAAAAGATCGGCAATATAGTAGAAGTCTATACCTCATCTCCGGTGACTGATGGCTCTAAAGAAGGATACCGCGTCTATAACAGGATCTATGAGGAAACAAAACAGTTCATACATGATTTCTATGCATGGTTTGATAAAAGATTCCCACCTGAAGATAACAGCGATGAGGCACTTGATACATATTTTGTCACATACCGCATCGAAGGCAGATACACTGCAGAAATAAAAGCCCGATCTCCTGAAGATGCGATAAATAAGTCGGTATCAGCCTATGAAAACGCCGACTTTGGAGAACTGCATGATATAGGTGAATGTGGAAACACGTATGTTGCATCTGTAGAAGATGAGACAGGCAACATTGTGTGGGAAAAATAAGGGTAATTCATAAGGAGGTCCTGAATATGACTAAAGACGGATGGCACAAGATAAAGGGTTGTGAGGTTTTTGTAGAAAACGGAAAAGTAGTTCGTGGAATCAGGTTAGACAGCAATGGGGAACGGGTAACCGCATATCCTTATAAGTATATGAGTAAACGGAAATCTGTACCAAATGAAATTGACGATGAATTTTTAGCACAGGTTGATTTTCTTCGGGATGATTATGACAAGGCACTCGAAACTATCGAACAACAGAAGGATGATATCAGGCAGCTCATTGCTATACTTGTCAAAGAAGATATCCCGATTCCTGAGGATTTAGCTGATCGTTATATTCGTAAAACAAGCGACTCAGATCCCATTGGTGAAGAGCTTCCGTTTGATTAATCATAAAAATAATGGCCGATAATAGTCGGCCATAAAAAAACTTACACATTTTACTTGACAAACTCTACAAAGGACAGGAAATGGCATTTCCTGTCCTTTTTTTCTGATTTTTTTACACTTTGTTTTTCTGATTTGTTATATCTTCGGCGATAATTCTGGCAATATTCTCAGCTTCTTCTTTGGTGAAACGCATATCCTTAACGCTGTTGTTGTTTATTGTCTGATTATCTGCTGTTCGTTCTTTCCTTTCTGACAGGTTTCTGTTTTCAATGTCTTTTCTGTAAATATCATATTCTGCTTTTTCTAGCATTTTTTTGTCTTTTTCAAGCCTTTTTGCCTGATTTTTTGATTCTTTTAACGCTTTTTTAAGAAGTTCTTCGTCTACGCATTCAGTTTTGGCACTGAATTCCTTTTTCTTTTTCCAGCTGTCAAAGCTCAAAGGAGTATCCTGTTCTCTTTCATTGTTGTATTCAAGGACTTCTTTTACAGCAGACTGGAACCATTTTTCCCCATATACCTCTTCCCTTGACCACCATGCGGGAACATGAGCTATGGGATTCTGGATTTTCAGCTGTTTTGCATACGGATGATTACTGTAGTCGTACTTCAACAACTTTAGGGGATCAGCATTAGCTATGCATACACGTTCTTCTTTCCTGTCCATCTTCATAACTTCTGCTATAGTCTCAAGAGGTCTCTGCCCAGTGCCTGAGGACACTGATACAGACTCGCCTTCTTCATCCTGCTTCTCAGATGAAGGTTTTATTGTTATGTTTCCTTCTCTGTCGCTCCAGTAGCTTGCATTCTTCTGATGTTCATTTGTTCCGAGTAGCATCTGAATATCGCAGTTTGAAAGCATATTCTGAACAGTTGTTTCTCCATAGAGATTTATTACCTGCCCCATACTCTGCACTATCATGGTTATGTCTATGCCTGTCGATCTAGCAACAGAAAGCACATCTTCAAATTTATTGATATTTCCTGCCTTTGAAAACTCATCAAACAGGAAATTTACCTTTACAGGCAGCGTCTGAGTGTACTGCCTGCCTGCATATACTATGAGGGTATCGAACAGAAATGAAAAGAAAAGAGCCTGAAGCCACTGATAAGTGTCATCTGTAGAGCTTATCATGACATAGTAGGCACATTTACATTTCCCTGGTGCTTCAAGGTCTACCTCGTCATATCCTGTCATCGCTGCAACTTCTTTTGTGTTGAGTATCTGCAACTTCGTGGCAAGTCCCGATGCAATGCTTGAGCGGACATTTTCAGGAGTGATAAGGAAGATGTCCCACTGCTCCCTTGCGGGATGTCCCGCAGGCAGGGAGTCAGCTATAGCTTGCAGCTCTTCTATATTTTTCCCTTTATGTACTAGTATATCGAATACCCTGCCAAGTGTTTTTTCATTATCGGGTATCTTTTTGTCCAGTGCTACAAGAAGTATAGCAAATACAAGAAGTGCCTTTTCTCCATCTTCCCAGAATCCTCCCTTTCTGTCTTCGCCGGAAGCATTTGCCATTATGATCGTAGCCATTTTCTGGGCTTTCTGGGTACTGTTTCCGACCATCTTAAGAAAAGGCACTGAGTCAGATACGATGGGGTCTATGAAGTTTATACGCCTTGTGATATATCCCTGGCTTTCCACGAACAGAGATGTCTTACTGCACAGCTCTCCTTTGGCATCAAGGAGTATCATGCTTTCTCCACGTCTCACGCACTGAAGTATATCGGGAATGATACGGCTTCTGCTTTTTTTTGAGCCCGGACCGCCCTGTGCGAAGACGTTCCCATTACGTAGCTCATCTATAGGCAGATCAGGATTCAGTTCGGCAAGCAGTCCTGTATCGGGATCTATTCCGAGAATGTTTCCTGTAAGTTCTTCTATAGTCCCTCTTCTAAGATATTTCTTCTTGTCCTCTTCGATCATAAAGTGAGACGAGTCATAGTCATTGGTATCAGAGACCTCGAATTTTCTTTCGTCGATATTCTTTGCTGTCGTTATGAACTTTATCTTATGCTCTGTCAGAAGCCCGAATGTCACTACTACTATGACAAGATAAGAGATAAACGAACCTGAATGGAACAGGCCGTATCCTATGAGCCTCAAGGGATTGAAAGAGATCTCTGCCCCGCCCATCGAACAGGCGTACATGACTATAACACCGTTGACAAATATATCTGCTACGGCGAGGCACAGTCCCTGTTTTTTCAGACTGGCTTTGTTTTCTTCTATGTACTTTTTTATCTTTTCCCTGTCGATTTGCTGCTTCAGTGTCGTGTTCTTTATCAGATGCTTCATATTTGTCACCATCTTTTTAGTGGTCTGTCTATATACAGCCCATTATCAGGAAGATATACTACCTGTTCAGGATTTTTTACGTGTATTTTCACTGTTTCGGGCCTGTCTGGATTTTCACTGATTGCCGCATCGCTTTCTTTCCAGTATTTTGAAATACTGCTGTATCGGTATGATGGCTGTCCTGTAGATTTTCTGACTATAAATATCATGTCGTTTATATCGCAGTTATCCTGCAATTCCATATAGATGTCTGCTGATGTAAACAGTATAGCATCACACAGAGAGATTATGGATTTATACTGTATTCCATACTGGGATTCAAGCTCCTGGATATCCCAGGTAAACAGGAAAAATGACATATTGTTTTCAGGAGCTTCCATCATCATCCGGCACAGATTGGTATAATACCCGGCACTTGGATATATCTTATTACTCCAGTATCTGTCGTCACATAAAAAGAACCTGACACTACGCATCTCGCTGTTATTGTGGGTATTTCTTGCTTTTATTATCTCATCATAGAGCTGATGGATTATCAGTGGTGCGTAAAACCTGTCATGCCAGTCAGACTCTGCTTCAATAAAGAGTATGTTTTTACCTTCTATGAAGCTGTCCAGATGGAGTTCATCATCGTCTTTCGGTATAATCCATGTATTATATAACTGCTGACCGATGCTGTAACGGACAGTTTTATCAATTAGCTCGGAATCGAGTTCTTCAACATCTTTATATAGCTTCGCTGTTTCTGAATCAGGTTTATCTGTGAGCAGCTTATGTATCTCTTTGTCAAAGTTTGGCATATCTGGAGCATTGGAAAATCTATTGCTATTATATGTCAAGGCAAGTTTTGCCAGATAATGCAGTGTTTTCTTGTGAGAATCATCGTATTCATCAGTCATATATGTTACAAGAAGCCTGTAGATATATTCTGCTATATCCTTATGCAGTTTACACGATTCTTTGTCTTCATATAACCCTGGTATCAGATTATCACTCATAACTTTTGCGAAAGCAGCTATGGCTTTACGATCTCCTCTGTATATATATCTGAACGGGTTGTAATTACATAGATTATCTGTGCAGTCAGAATCACAGCTATTCCGCGAGGATCTGTTTTTATCAAAGACTATCAGATTATATCCGTGTTTTCTGAATGTATCTGCGAATCTGTTATATATCTCCCAGTCATTATCAACAAATACATAATTGGCATCTGCTGATATGTTGTTTCTGATAAACGGGATTTTCCCAAATCTGTCCGATATAAGTATGTTTTTGCCTTTCGGTTGTATTCCACTGTTGTCTGTATCTGAGGCAGGTAGTGTCAGATGACGGGTCATTCTGATACCGCTGCTGTCATATCGTCCTGTCCTGCTTTTATCTGTCATTATTTATTTTCCTTTCTTGTTATCATTGTCAGTGTCTTGTGAAGTGTAGATACTGAACATATCAGTTACCTGTCTTTCGATACGTATCCTGTGTTGGCTGTCCAGTTTATAAAATAATCTACAGAACCACGTATAGTCACATCTTATGGTATCTATGAAATCCCTGCCACCATACCGGACTTTGCCAGAAGCAGTCTGTTCTATATATTCAAACATCTCTTTAAGTTCACTGTAAAATCCAGAACCGTCTTCTGCAAATTTTCTCATATTTTTCTTATTCTGGTTCTGCCATCTGATATGCAGTTTCTTATAGATATAGACTGATATAAAGTAGTCTGCCATATCTGCATCGCCTGTTGCATCGTTATCGCTTTCTGCTGTATCAGCATATCTTGCAGGTTCAGATGCTGATATACAGACAGTTACCTTTCGGAAGAGATTTTCAGCCTCTTCTTTTAGTTTATAGCAGTCTGAATTATATCCGTCTGATATGTACCGTATCATCCTGTTTCTTGTTTCTATTTCCTCGAAGATCCTGTCGGAATCAGACTTCAGGCTGCCGTCTCTTAATTCTTCTATCGATACGCCTATAAGAGCTGCAATCTGTTCCATTATGTCTTCAGAAATGGTTCTTTCACCCTTTTTCCATGAAGTGATGGCAGATGGGGATACACCAAGAGCTTTTGCCATCTGTGACTGCTTTATGCCCTGCCTCTCTATCTGCTCGCCTAAAAATTTTCCTCTGATGATATTTATCTCTTTCCGTGCCGTCTGCCATCACCTCTATTCATTCTGTCTGCCCAAGCATATCTGTTTTGTTGATATGATAAGTATACCATTATTTTTGAAAAATATTTGGTCTTTTGTTTACATTTAGTGAATATTGGAAAAATATTGCATATTAAATGAGCAAATATTTTTAAAAACCATTTACGCATACTTTATCCGTGCTATAATATACTTAGAAAGTGATAAACAGTACAGGAAGGACAGCACAGTATGACAGCAGATAACACAGCAACACATGTTTCAGCAGAAGAAATTTCAATGGCATATTCTCTCCGTGCAGAAGTACGTGATTATATCAAGTCTCGGGGATATAAGGATATCACGGATATAAAGCTGTTAAAGAACAGTGATGATACTTATATAATGATTTTCAGATATTTTGATGACGATGGCGTCCGCAAGGACGGAAAGATAAGTGCAAGTCACGACAAAAAAGGCTTTGCTCCAGTATGACCATGCGGGAATATCTGAGGCTTAATTCAGCGGTCAGATAAGTTTTCTGGCATTCGACCGCCAGATAAACGGGGATTCTCTGAGATAAGAAAGAAGCTGGTCAGAGTGATAGGTTTATATATCCTATACTCCGACCAGCTTCCATTCTGTTAAGAATCTGTCTTCTTTACCTTGGCAGGTGATAAGGTACATCCTGTCATCCCTGAAATCATCATAATCAGGGGATATTATCTTAAAGGAGTCAAATTTATAGATCTGCCATCCTTTGTTCGTATAGAGATAAGCATACTGGTGTCTTTTTCTGTATGAAGCATCCTGAACCTGTTGTTGTATCTACATTATAACATTTTTTATACACTTTATCAAGATAAGAAAAGAGGCTATCATCCCACGGTTAAAACCATGGGCTTTCCCGCCCTAAAATGGTTGTAAATAGATTTTCTATACCTATTATAGCATCAGCCTTTTGCCGCAGCAAGGCTTTTGAGGCTCTGTTTCCTGTTGTAATCGGCAATATATTTCTCATACAACCGATAGTAAACATCGATATTCTTCTCAAGTCTGTCAAGCGTATACTTTGTGAAGTCGTCCCACTTATCGTATGGGATGAACACGGCATATTCCTGTAGCGGCTCATGTTCGTCGTATACATCAAAGCCAAGGTCATTTGAGATAGTATTCGCAACTGCTCTTGAAATATCCCTTTTCACCTCAAGTGGGACAGTCTGACTAATTTCAAGTCCACCGTCAAGGATGATGTTGATTATCATGCCACACTCAAGGCTTACCCTTGCAGCACTTATCTCAAAAGAATACTTTCCTTCTTCAGGCTGCTTTAAGGCAAGCTCTTGTATTTCCTTCGGTGCTTTTTGTTCCCACTCGCTGTCCGATATGAGGTCAAATACGCCGTGGTCTGGCAGAAACCTGTCGTGGCAGTTGTTAGTGTAACAGAACCAATAATCTGAATCCAGGTCTTTTATCATAATCGTTTCTCCTTTCATTTTCTACAGCCTCGTTCAGATGATCCTCATTATGATCGTCAAAGTCGATAAGCCATGCGTTCCCCCAGGCACATTCCTTTCTTGCGGCAACCGACGCTGCGATGGAGTTGATGCGACCGATACGGAGATTGTCCTTTTCAAGAAGTTCTATGATAAGAGCCTTCTTGACTTTTTCGGGCCTTCTGGCATTTAAACTCATATAAAGCCGTGAGTTCTCACCTTTTACGCCGTGACGGACAAAATCATCAAAACGCTCAAACAGACGGTCACGATTTTCCAGACTGTCATACCATAGAAATGATTGTCTCCTCTCATGAAAGCCTTCGACTTCTCTGTTGTCTTTGTTGCGGGAGTGGAAGAGTACGACCTTTAAGTCACCCTCTGCAATACCCACGTTTTTAGTCCATTTTGCCTGTGATGCAGCCATAAAAATACCTCTTTTCTGTTTTATAATATTTGATATCAGTTTTCACTGATATAGTTTTTGATAAATCTTTTAGCTTCATCGTCTGTCATCAGTTCTGATTCAAAATCGTATCTACCGATATCTTCAAAAAGACAATCTGCTATGATATCATCAGCACCATCCCAGTCATAAAATTTTGGCGGAGAAACCCACAGGCTTACCTGTGGGAGGAACCGCCTTTAGTAAATCCTGTAAAGGATTTACTAACTCACCCCAAAGGGTGGTAAGTGTACCATCGCCAATGTTAATGAGAGGTTTTATATGTCTGCAACACTGTTCCTAACCTTAAGAGCTGTTTAATCACAGACCTTAGAGCTGCGGACTTGGTACTACATCCGCAGGTAACTATATATTCTCTCTTAACGTAGTGTCCGAAACACTTAGGCTACTCACTAAGGGTTGTTAGACAACTCCACGGGTTTGCCCGTAGGTATTAGTGAGCGCATGACATGAAGTGGAGGAAGTGGAGTATGTTTTTTTCTGCATTGTCTGCTCGGGGATTTTTCACTCTTATTTCCCCCGTAAATATATAGTCCATAGGCATCTCCTTAATCACTTAAATATATTATGATGCAGTCCTACCAGTACCGGTTATAGATCAACCTGCATTCCTTCTTCAGCGGCAAATCCTCTTATGACCGTAGCAAAGCTTTCTGCCGATTCCATATTGACAACTGCATCATCCCCATGATGTGCAGTCAGATACGTCTTCCATCCATATCTTTTAGCTATTTTCAGATTCGGCCAGGCATGATCAATCATAAGCACTCTGTCATATTTTCCGCCCTGTTCTACATCTTTTATAACCTTTCCTTCAAGCAGTCCCTGAAATATGGAAGAACCTTTCTCACATGATCTCCAGACAAAAGAGCAGACAGACGTATCAATATGTTTGTTCTGCCTCTTCAAATCCCAGATGCCTGCATTTGACAGTAGGGCTATGTCAATACCTTTCTGTGGAAGCGAATTGAAAAGATCTGCTACGTCTTTTCTGTATGGCACAGTATCAAGCACCATCTGGTAGACATGATAGAGATATTCTGCTTTCCGATGCTTTTCTACGGGAAACTCTGCTCCTGTCACGTCAGTATATCCTCTGTCATCCTGCGGAACAGTCATATCCACATTTTGCAGCGCCTCATCGAGTTTACTGATAAAGCTTTTTCTGTCTTTTATCATTTGAAGTCCTGTGTTTTCATAAACGCATCTTTCAAGCGGCCAAGAAGAGGATTTTTGCTTTACTCCACAAATATGCGAGATTATACGCCAATATCCGTAGGTATAGGACTGTTCTATCACTCCAAGATCATTAAATACCACCAATAATCGGCTCATAAAATATGGCGTCGGACACCTACGACTAAAGTCGTGGGAGGAGACGCATCTCCTTTCTATGAGTAATAGACCATCAAGTTACATTTTCTACTGTACTTAAACAGTAAGTCTTACTACAGTCTTATATCCTGAGTTTCAGAAATAAAAAAACTGTATCAGTTGTGACACCTTCGCCAATGTTAGAAATGTTTTCCGTATTCGGTCATTCCGGGTTGACTGCGGCTTACCCTCTTACCGCTGTTTACAGATCCCGCACAGAGCCGCAGGTTAGGTGCTACGCCCACGGGTGTGATAACATATTTAACGTAGCCTTATCTCAAGGCTTAGGCTATTCAGCAGGGATTGCAGTTTTGTCTACAATCCCACGACTTTAGTCGTGGGTCGCTGAATTATCTTCTCCTTTTATTTTTGTTTCCTTTTTAAGTATGGAATATGATTTGAAGAATTTTTGCATAACTGTATCCTTTTTTCATCAAAGGCTTCTTTTCATTATGGGACTATATGATCTGTATATCCGATCAGGGGAAAGCCGTTCAGGCATTTATGCCTGCTATTATCTGAAACTTTCATTTGTTTGAATCTTTATGACATGAAAATATGCCCCGCACTTTACAGCGTGAGGCATATGTTTGTCTTTATACTGATGAACAGATGATATAAATAGCTCTTCGGGTTATCAGCGTTAATTCTCATCGATGATCTGTATCACTCGATCCCTGACATGTTCAGGAAGATCGTTGATGACCCATCCGCATCCGTATCTGTATGGTTCATAAAATATGGCGTCGGACACCCGCAACTTTAGTCGTGGGAGAAGACACGCCTCCTTTTCTATGAGTAATAGACCATCAAGTTACATTTTCTACTGTATTTAAACAGTAAGTCTTACTACAGTCTTATATCCTGAGTTTCAGAAATAAAAAACTGTATCAGTTGTGACACCTTCGCCAATGTTAGAAATGCTTATCCGTTTTCGGTCATTCCGGGTTGACTGCGGCTTACCCTCTTACCGCTGTTTACAGAGCCCGCACAGAGCCGCAGGTTAGGTGCTACGCCCACGGGTGTGATAACATATCTAACGTAGCCTGTCTCAAGGCTTAGGCTGGTCAATGGGGTTTGTGATTACAAGCCCGCGACTTTAGTCGTGGGTCATTGACAGTTCATCCTCACTAATCATAAAACTTCCACAGTTTGGACAATAGTTATGTGGTCTTCCATCAAGTAAATCAACATTGCCATAGTCGCATTCAGAACAATGTGCGTGTTCATGTGCATTATCAACAAATATCCACCGTCCCGTCTTTTGCATATGCACTATAGATGGCAGCTCTTTTATTTCATCGCAAAACTCCTTTGTATCTTCATAACTATCCAAATCAAGACACGAATCGCCCGCGATCGCAAGTACTGCTTCTCTGCTAACCGCATCCTCGCAAGGTTCTGTCGTTAGCATTACAGATGGTAAGTCCTTAATAAACTTCCATAGCTTGTAGTTCTCTTCATTCGACATTCTGCCATGCAGATACCACTGATAGTCCAGCATCGCTTTTCTACTAATTGCATCCTCGCAAGACTCTTGCTTTAGTGCTTTGATGATTTCTTCTACCTCTCCATAATCTTCTATTGGAAAATAGTCGGTAAGACAACCTTCGACTTTTCTTATCGCTTCTTCTCTATTCATAATATTACCTCCACCCCTGCCTGCACACAGGGGTTAAATTGATTAACCCCGTGCAGAGGGTATGGAATACTTATTCTTACGACTTGAAGAGACTCGGACTTGTTTCAAAAAGAGAAGTATATCCACTTGCATTTATAGTATGCCCTTCTTTTCCCACTATGATATGGTCTAAGAGAGGGATCTCCATAACGTTACCGGCCGCAACAAGTTTCTCTGTTGCGACAATATCCTCCTTAGAAGGAGAAGTGTCTCCTGACGGGTGGTTGTGCCAAATTATTATACCGGCTGCACCAGCCATCAGAGCCCGTTGGAATACCTCACGAGGACTGATAAGAGATAGATTCTGCGTCCCCTTTGTTACAAGAAACACAGCGACAGCTTTGTTTCTTGTATCGAGACATAGCATGTACACGCTTTCCTCGGCATCATCGGTTGATCCGATTGCCTTGGCCAGGTCATACACCCTATCTGGATTGTCATACAGCTTCCTAGCGTCAACACTGTAGGAACGTCCATCTTCAGCAAGATATGGAATACCGTTCTCACCGATCTTCATTTCATAAAAACTCTTTTTCATATGTGCACCTCCGCACTTTAGTCCCGCCTGAGAACGGGGCAAGGGTTTTAACCCAAAAAATTTCCCGTCTCAGCGGTTCGTGCAATGCACATTATTTTACTTAGAACGTTATCTTATATGTTTCGGGGTTTAATTGACTTTTCTTTTGTGTTTACAGCTTATCGCCGTAAACACCTACTTCAACCCTGTTCCCATTACTGACTGTAAGAAATCTTACAGTCCGGGAATTGTGCTCTCCTACTTACTTCCTATCGTTTTTACTACTTCCTATCGTTTTTACTCTGCTATCATCGAATCATTTACATCCAGTATATATGTGTGCATAAATTCGATTGCTTTCTTCATATGGTTACTACCAACCTTCATAATTGATGTACAAGTAACGATAGCAGGGTTTTGTAGTACAACTATGTGCATCCGAATCAGAATGTAAGTGAGAATCATATGGCGGTTTTTCTGCTCTTTTAACTCCATCGCCTGAGTTTATATACTTTGCAAAAATCTTGCACGTCCTATCTTTGTATGCTTTGCTCTTACACACTTTATCTTGATACGATTTTGCCCCAGTTATAATATCATCATCATTGAGATGCAAAAAGGCAAAATCTTCATTCGATATAGCCGAGTATGGAATGTCGTACTCTGCATCATCCTTAAATCTGATATAGTAACATTCGTAACCATTATCTTCTATGATGATATCAACATCTTTTCCTGTGTATTTGTATCTTGGATCAATGGAATTTCTTCCATCATAAACGCTTGCCGGTTCGTTATCATCTTCCTCTGTGAAGAGAAAGACATCTACTATATCTGGCAAAGCATCTAGTACTTTTTCAAGAATCATCTTTTTTTCTCCACCCCTGCCTGCACTCAGGGGTCAAAATAAATTAACCCCGTGCAGAGGGTATGGAATCTTTGGTAGCTATTATTTTACGATGCGAATCATCTCTGATTCGTCATCGTAATAATACAGACTGTCAGATAAGATGTCGCAGGGAGCTACGACATCTTCATTGACCTGCTGTATCATTGATAGCATATCATCTTCATCGATACCGGTTTCACGAGGCACGAATAATACCTCGTGAACAGATGAAGGGATAATATAAAATCCTCCTCCATCTTCCGCAAACTTTCGTAACACTTCTTTATAAAGCATTACGATGGCTCCGAAATCGGTTTCCCCTATTCCTTTCGCCTTGGCAAGATAAATAGGAGGCGCACATTCCGGATCCGGAAGTCCCAGTACATCTGAGGGATGTAGAATATCTGCCGGATAACGCTTAATAGCGTTATCCAGAGCTATACTGAAGATTTCATCTTCAGTATACCCAGAAGATTTTGTAAGAAATGACGTTGTACGCCAATTCTCACTTCCCTCATACACGAAGCAAAGCTTCATGTCAAGGAAATCTTTGGTCATGATTTCCCCGTAAGGTTTACTGTCCTTAGGGAGAAACCTAGGGAAGACTTTTTCTTCATCTATCATATTAGTTACTTTTCCCTCCGTTCCCGGAGGAAGGATGCTCCTACATCCTGTTTGTACTCCGGTCTGGAGTGGTGAAAAGACATCAAAAAAAGCCACCCTGAATACCCATAGGGAAAACAAGGTGACTTTTTTATGCCTTATAACAATTTACCATTTTATTATACAGTAAAATGGTTTTAATTGCAATATAAATTAGTTTAGACGTGGTACTCGATCTTTACGAGCCACATCTCTTCTGACTTAAGCTTCTTTCTTAGTTCTTTATCTAAAGAAGAAGCCTTTTCTTCCAACTCTTCTGCTTTCTTCTTTTTAGAAGAGATGGCATCAAGCGTGGATTTTGGCCGCATATCTGCATGGCATACAGGGCAGTAGTTGGTTTTCAGATAATCTCTCGATATCTTTGAGCCACAGTGCCTACAACTTATATAGGCAGCTTTCGCCTGCCCAAAATGGAATCTCTGCTCAAGATTATGGCATTCATTTCTGGCATCATAAGCTTTCTGCCGAGCCTCCTGTACCTTACGGTACGAAGCTTCAAGCCTAGGATGTCCTTTTACCTGTGCTTCGACATTTTCTGTTCTAAGGAAAGGTACGGCTACCTGCTCGTAATCTCCGAAGAGATTATGGCATATATAGTCGTAAGCCTCGCCCTCATTGGAAAACGGCTTCATACCGTCTTTCCAGTTGATTCGGCCAATACCTTGATGGTATTCTCCATACCTTCTTGCATAGGAATCCATCTTGACCGTTATTTTTTCTTTTGAAGTCTTCATTGAAAAGACTTCAGTATGCATTTCATGCATAATTTTACCTCCACCCCTGTCTGCACACAAGGGTTAATCTAGTTAACCCCGTGCAGAGGGTAGATTTTTACTGTTCAGGATTCAAATTAAAACTCAAATCCCATATCATCTTCCACCTCTTCGATTTCATCTGCGAGATATTTTCTGTAGATTTCCTCGTTTTCATAGAACCAAATTGAGGAATTGCGGAAGTTACAGGACCAATCTATATCATTCTCAGTGTTACAACGCTTCAACTCTTTAATCTGTTTCTGTAATGCATTGTACTCTTCTGAGTCCTTCTTACAGTCATCTCTCTCAGACTTCAGTTCACAGATTTTCTCCTCTAGTTTTTCTTCCAGAGCTTTCTGCCCTTTCCGGAAAATCTCGCCTGTGATGATGTTCAGCGAAGGTTTAATGCCATTGTGCTGCAAATCTTCTACAATCTCTTTGAGATCATATTTGGTATCATCAAGGATGCCGAGGTCTAACCATCCGCAATCAAGCAGGTCGCATAACAATTTTTCTGAGCCAGTCACCAGAACTTTTTCTGTCCTCATCATTTCTGAGAGTTTTTTAACCACCTGTTCCTTCGTTCCTGAGAACTTTGCCAGGAACAGTTCATCTGCGGCAGTGTCCTCCACCGCAATTATCCACATCTTCTTCATAAACATTACCTCCACCCCTGCCTGCACTCAGGGGTTAAACCAAGTTAACCCCGTGCAGAGGGTAAAAGTTATATGATATTAATTAGTACTCATAATCTTCTGAGCTATCCAGAGCGTTATAGTCAACATCTGCGAACACGTCTCCGATATCATCGTCTTCGATCGTTACTTTCAGAGGAATGACTTCATAACCAGCCGGAGCATCATCCTCGATATCAAGATCCACGAGTGATACAGCGGCATCTTCAGGCGAAATGCGCTTCATAACTGCCCGATAAAGTTCATCAGAACTGATCGGCTTTTCATTTTCGCCATCCAATTCATAGCAATCGAGAAAAGTGATTGTTGTATGAGCCCACTTGGATACATCCTTTATATCCTCGTGATCATATCCCGTCTCATGTCTGTCGACGATCACAGTTCTGTCTCCGAGCTGAAGAGTGATGGTGTTTATCATCGGGACTGCTGATCCTTTAGTGATGATTTCAAAATAAATGTCCATAAAAAAGATCCTTTCATCACAGTCTGCACCCCATACGGCGCAGCTGATAAATAATAAAAACTGTACCTGTATGGAGGTGTTATGGTCTTCCTATACCCCGTCACTGCACATAGGGGTTAAAATAAATTAACCCCGTGCAGAGGGTAGATACTTTTACTGATTCAGCACATCAGTCTTCGGATCAAATTCTCCTAAGAGCCAGTCCTCAAACTGATATTTGCTGTAAGATATGGTGATATTCGGGTATTTCTCCATGAGAGCTTTAAGAGCTTCATCAAGAGAAGCTTTTTCAGCCCCTAAATACCGATTAAGCTCGTATGCCAGATTGTCAGCGTAGTCACGCTGATCGACATACACAACTTCATCATCAAAATCACTCGACTTAAAAATATCACGGAGCTCTTTGTTATTATTATAGAGCTCTACAGGGATTTCTCCGCAGATGCTGATGTCTGCATCGCAGAACTCTGAGTCTGACCCCCCGTAGTACTGAAATCCGGGTTCTTCAGACTCCCAAGCTACCGATATGCCATCAAACACACCATCAGTGTATTTAACCCCAATGGTATGCAGAGCCGTCGCAAGGACCCCAGGCATCGGTTCCCATGCAGTCCAAAGACCTACCGTTACAATGTTATCATCACGACTAAAATCTGTGATTTCACCTCTGTAACGATAAGCAGGGGCGGGATGCTTTTTATCCCCAAGAACAATCTGGGGGCCCCATGTCTCGTCTCTCTTATAGCTTACGGGGTATCCGCAAGCTATAAGGACGTTTCCGAGCCAGTTGAACCCAAAGCTCTGTCCTTTAAGGTTTACAGGATTTAATGAGTCTGTGGCTTTGTCAAGAAGCTTCTCGAATTTCTCAGCCATTGTTTTGTCATCGAAACTAAATGTGTACGTTGAATAACACCAATTCGGCATAATATTACCTCCACCCCTGTCTGCACTCAGGGGTTAAACCAAGTTAACCCCGTGCAGAGGGATAGAAGCTACAGCTATTATTTTACGATACGAATCATTTCTGATTCGTCATCGTAGTAATATAAGCTGTCAGATAAGATATCGCAGGGAGCTACGACATCTTCATTGACCTGCTGTATTGTTGACAGCAGGCCGTCCTCATCGAGGCCAGTTCCATGAGGTGCGAATAATACCTCGTGAACAGATGAAGGGAGGATATATAAGGAACCACAGGATTAAGACTGGTATTGCCAGTATCCAAGACTGTCTGCCTGATCTGCATCGTAGCGGAGTTCCTTAAAGCCCGCATCCCAGGTTCCCCAGTCGAGTTCCACAAGAAGATCGCTGAATATTTTCTCAACTTCCTCCTGACTCTTTGTGCCTTTCTTTTCCTCAGATGGAAGATACAGAAGGGCGGCATAGTGGTCATCATCAAGATTAGAGCTGTCGAAGGCAACAAATCCTGATGATTCGTTCTTTGCATTCAGAATATCAGCAATGAATGGGAATATGCTTCCTGCCAGAGCGTCTCTTATATCAGTCTCATCAGGCTCTTCGCTTTCATCCCATCCTGCCTTTACGCATTCTCTGATTGCTTCTACAACATCATCGACAGTATATTCCTGTCCCCAGATACAGCTTACAGTATCCGGATTGATATACTGCCTGTTTTTTTTGTGATAATCTGCAAACGGATGGCTTAATGCACCATCATCAAAGATTCCATAGCCTTTTATCATACACACATCATTCTTAATCGTATCATTCATTTAGTTCTCCTTCCAGATCTCGTATGTATTTCCTGAGATCATTTTACTGATGCCTATAATCATCGGATGGCTCGTTGAAAAACCAGTTCTCGACTGTTGACGCGAGTGCGTCTGCAAGCCGATCATAATCAGCTCCGTAGATTATAGCAAGGTTTTTGTCTGTATCCCCCGCAAGCTCTTTCTCCTTCTCGCTTGAAGGAAGGGATTTCACTCCACTTTCATGGAGAAAATCCTCTACAGTATCAACGAGCTGTCCCCTGAATTCAGGATCGGCTGTTATATTTCGGAGTGATCCCGATTTTTTTACATTTTGGGCAGCAGTTCCTTTCATGATGTCATCAAGTTTCTGGACGTGAGTGTCCACTACCTCGTCAGGCCCGTCATAAAAGTATGTCTTTATAACAGAGCCTTCTTTTTCATCATGAACTTCTGTTGCAAGGATTATCTTACGGGCAAAGTCGCCGTCCAAGGCAACCTCGACCTGCGGATAGTCACCGTCAGATGCTCGTACGGTAAGAGTATGCCCATTCTTCAGCGATACTTCGCCTGCTGACATCTCAAAGCCTTTTTTGATGTATCTTATGACATTTCTGATGTATCCAGCCTTTGCTTCGTTGCCGAACTTGTTTCCGTTTACATACAGGCTGAACCTGTATTCTGTCGGATCTGACGGATCAAGCTCGGATACCCTGAATTCAAGACACGGTACGGACTCTTTCATTGCGAATTCGTCAAGCTCCGCCATGACAGCCGTCACAGACTGAAGCTCAATATCGACTTCGTGATCATACTGGCTTTCAATTATCTCTGCCAGTTCTTCCAAGTTATCCGTGTCTGTTCCGACAACACTTTTAATGTATGGCTTTTCGGTCATAAAAGTTTCCGGATCATCACGGACGTATCTCACTGCCAGGATATCATTTCCATTCTCGTCCCAGATAGCACACTTTTCTTTCGGCATTATCCTGTCGAGTGTGCTTCCCGAATAATTCGGTGAGTAGAATACCTCATAGGGGATCTGTGCCAACATCTTTATTCTCATAAAGTTTTCCTTTTTCTCCGTTCCCGGAGAATGGACTTCCTTTCAAGCCCAAAGCTCCGTTCTGGAGCGGTGAAAAGACATCAAAAAAAGCCACCCTGAATACCCATAAGGGAAACAAGGTGACTTTTTTATGTCTTATAACAATTTACTATTTTATTATACAACAAAATAGTTTTTATTGCAATATAAAAGGTGGAATGCATTAGCAAACCACCTTTTTTCTTGCAGAAATTACCTGATTTCTTAAATATCCGTCTTTTCAAGGCCATATTGACATACACACAGGCAAACCCGTGGGTTTTACGCCACGATTTATAACGTTCCATGATTCTGATTTTTTTTGCCTGATAATGATATTTTATCCACCCTGTCTTAGCTTTGATACCATTACTGTCAAATGCATTACCCGAGTGCACCATTATTATACCGCAGCCCGTATCTTCTATCGTTGCTATGGCCTTTTTACTGCTGTCATAAAATATAACAAACATATGGGCAGTATTCGGTACAGCCATGTCTGTCTTCCTGTATATCTTGCTGTCATAGTTGTCTATGATGCTTGCTTTGGAAGGATGCAGCCTGAAATCGCCACCTCCGTAATATCCATCAGAAGTATAACAGATCCTGTCTTCTTCTCCGTATATGATAGAACTGAACGAATAACAGTGTCTGCTCTCATACAGCTGAAGGAGAGTGATCATCAGAGCGATAAACAGGATGATGTCAAGGAATATAAGAAATATAGTCCTTGCTTTTAATTTTTTTCTTTTTTTATGCTCTTTTCGGGGAAAATCTCTGTTTTCGGAGAAATTTCCATCATTTGCACAGAAATCTTCATTATTTCCAGAAGAAGCACGACTGTCACCAGTATTGTCTGTATTATCTGCAGCATCCGTGCCATTCAGGTCGCGGAATATGGTGCCGCCTGCCAGCACTGTCCTGTCAGGGTCTGAAGTTCCGCCTGCTGCCCTGCCCTTGTCTGTATCGATGTCCTTTTCGTTCATATTTTCAATATCGTCAGCCATATATTCTCTCTTTCTTATCAGAGTTCCTTCAGTATTCTGTCAATGTCCTTCTGTACCTGTTCAGATCCGCTGTCTGTTATACGGTATGCAGACTGGAACTCATCTCCCGCTACGCCATAGATATCATCGGGATTCTGTATATTCAGGAAAGAACCTCCCTTCAGATATTCGAGTATGTCAGCTTTCCCTTCTCCCTGATGGATATACATGACTACGTTGTCATCTATCCTCAGGAATAGCTGTTCTTTACTGAGTGGTCTGGTCAGACCGTTCTCTGACATGTGTTCAGCAACAGCTTTGCCCGCCTTTCCTTTACGGGCAAAGACATATCCGTTCTTTTTTGCTTTTATGACAACAGGGCTTTTTGTCATAGTCCCTTTAAACTGTGCCTTTATATAGTCATGCAATGAATCGTCGTCACCGAGTATCTGGTAAAATTCTCCGTCATGTAATGTGACTCTTGGTAAATCTGACATATCTGTTTCTATCTCCTTTATATGTCTTTTTTTTGATAAAAAGGTGGATTCTATCCTGTTTTGTAGAACTTTCAGCATATTATTACTTTGTTTCACTTTATGCTGCATTTTTCTTATTTTTTGAATAAAATTTGCCTTTTTTAAGCTCTTTTTTGTTTTACACAGGGTATGTTCAGGATTAAAAAAATATCTGTGCAAGGTTTAGGGGTCATATCGAAAACAGGCGGTAGTTATCAACATATTATCAACAGTATATCAACAGTATATCAACATACTTATCAACATTGATTGTTACTACCTCTGTTGTCTTTGGTTTCTTTACGTTTATTCCCTGTTCCTTTTATTGTATCTTATTTTTTTATTGCATTTCTGCATTTTTTTAGAAATTTCCCTAGTTATTTTTAGAAATTTCCCGATATTTTATCCTTTTCAGGTTTTTTATCTTTTTTGGTTTATGACCTCTTATTTACTGCCGATGATTTGAAATACCTGCTTCTGTTATAAAGTTTATCAGCACCCACGGGTAAAAGCCCCAAGGCTTGTCCTGACAGTGGGTGCGTCATCATACAATGTTCATGGGTATGTAAACCAACCCTGAATTATGTTTTAATACCTTGCACGCGGATCTGGATACATAACCCTTTGGTGGTATATTCTTATTCATAAAGCGTCTACCGCCGTTTGAATTGCCATACAGGATATACGCTTTACCCTGATACATAAATTCAGCTCCCGGCATCAGCCTGTGTGGGTTGTTATAATACCGCTTTGACTTTGTTACAGTAAGCCTTGATAGTTCTGTATCAGCAGCGGTCTTACCTTTGACGAATACTTCGTTTCTGTACCATACTGACAATGCGGGCATATCTTTTGGTTGCTCGAACCTCGGGGTACGGTTCTTTGCGACCGTAACACCATCAAGCTTATAAGTGCGTTCCCGCTGTGCTTTGACAATCTGCCTGTCATGCCTGCGGAACTGTCTTAGTTCAAAACAGTGTGCAGAAGGTTCCGTCACCGCGACACCGCTCCCCATAGATGCTATAGCCGTGCTGCGGTCGATACTATTATCAGCCATATGAGTAGTCACATCAGTATAAGATACGGTACTTATGCTGTCTTTACCATAAGCAGATACCATCTCTTTAAGTATGAACGGCATCGCCTGGTTTAAGGCTGACAGCCCGGCATCGCCTGGTTTAAGGCTGACAGCCCGGCATACTTTTTGAACCTGCCTTTAAGGGCGGTCTGGATCTTATCCGTGTGTATGCTTTCATGGCAGGCTTTACACAAGCCGGCTATGTTTTCTGGCAGGTCGGACCCACCCATATGTTTCGGCACTACGTGATGAAAATGTTCTATCGGCTTGCCACAGATGATACACTTACCGTCCTGGCGGGCTCTTACGTAGTCTTTGACAGACTTATAACCCTTCATTCTGCCGTTACAGAAATCAGAACCCCAGACCATACCGTTATCGAGTACCATGAAGCTGTACTTATCTACCTGCACTGACCAGTCAGTAACAGGCAGGAGCTTACATACCTTATGTATGAGCGACATGTGCGTCTGTATAAGCTGCCTTACAGTAGGTGTTATCCATCCGGCAGGACGGGTACGGTTGTTAAACCGTGCCTCAGTATTGATGATGTCCTTAACTTTAACTGGTTTTTCACAGCCGGGTAGGATCCGTTCCATAAACCCATTGAACGTGGTGCCGTACCGCTGTCCCAGACGTTTACGAGCAAGACGTTCACCCCTACGGGATGCCTGGCGATATTGACGACGCTCAACCATAAGTTTTGCTATCTCACGGTTACGTGTAGTCAGATGGCAGTTAAAAACTTCCCTACCATCATCTGTGATAACCGACGCCGATATGTTATCCCTTCCGGGACGTAAGCCTCCATGCATGGGTTGTGTGATACTATCAGTATCATACTTTAACTGTATTGTGTACGGGACATGGCTGGTTATGCGTGCTTTGCCAGCATTGAGAAGCCGTCTCACATATCCGTGTCTTGTTGTAGGCATCAGCGGCTGCCCTGATGCCGATATAACGTATATGTACTTCTGCGATGTTAATCTACCCATCAAATCTGATGCCTCCTTTCCTTAAAGTGACTACAGACCGTCGCCGGTAAGGCACTAATCTGTAGTGTTACAGTCTCCATAGCCTTGGTGCAGCTATAGCCATTGTCCGGGGCTTGGAGTTCACCCTGGAGTGATCGCTGCATCAGTATGGCTCTGCTCACAACCGCTGTACCACTTCCAGTACAGCATGACCGACTATATCAGCCGATCAATCCCCTGGGCAAGCCTAGGAGTGTTGTGAAACGAGACTACTCGAACCATCTTCATTTATCCGAAACTTTATCGAACCGGAAACAGGCTGCATATCATTTACATCCATAAGCCCCATTCCGACACCCATAGGGCTTCGCCTGAACTGCTTGAACCTTTCGAGTCCGAGTTCGTCAATCAGGGTAAAATCATCGTCCCAGAAGACCAGATCGAAGTAATTGATGAGCAGATGAGGATATTCAAGGGCAAGGGTAAGGTGTCTCTTTCGGTCTTCTTTCTTTTCTCCGTTATCAGCATCAAAATATCCCTCGGCATCCATCTGTTCGGTGTCGTCAGCCACATATTTCTCAATATCAGCCTTTTCTTTATCGCTGAAAGGCGAGCTTACGTACATAGGGATGAGATCCCAGTCTTCCATGTCCTTTGCGTCTGTCCCGTTCAAGACACATTCGTCATATGCCATATCGCTATTGACTTCATTCAGATATTTAAGAACTGCATAGAGGATATATTCTCCTTCTTCAGAGAAGGTGTATTCATTACTATCATCTTCCAGTTCCTTTATCATCTGCAGCACCCTGTCCTCGACAGGAGTGGCAAAAAGTCCTCCCGGATTCTTCTTCGGGTCGAATGGTGTATCTCCAAGAACTATGTCTGCCATGTCAGGGTCGAGAGTATCGTCCCCTCTTTCTATTGCAAACGCCTCCCTGAATGCTGAGGCAAGTTCTTTTGAAAGAAGTTTTCTTATTCCTTCCGTTTCCTTTGATGTGCGTATTGCTGGTGATCTGTACATTTTTATTTACCTCGTGTTATAAAGTCTATCAGCACCCACGGGTAAAACTCCAGAGCTTGCCCTGGGTGTTGTAAATTTTCACTTGCAATTTGCAAGGTTACTGTTATGGCTTCTGGTAATCCGTTCTGATAACTATGCTGAATATTTCTTCAGCAGTCCGAGCTTTATACTAAGCCCTGTAAAGATGCTCTCCTGTACCTGATCCGATATAGTACAGAACGTATCCCAGTATGACATGATCTGCTTACAGAAATGACTCTCTGATACCTTCTTTTTCAACTGGCTGAAGCTGTTGTCTCTCAGTATAGAAAGAGTCTTGTTAAGAGTCCTCTCATTATCAGGTATCGTACTGTCTGACACTGTCACGCTGAGAACGAATTCGAGAAGTGCCTTCTCATATCTGTCCCAGAAATCATAGTCAGATATACAGACATTACACACGTTCGAAAATATGCTTCCGTTGGATATATCTTCAGGAGTAAGACCTTCAGCTTTTTTAGGCAAAATCTCTGAAAAATTTATATTTTCGAGAATCTTTTTCTTTTTTGACTCGTTTTTGCTGTTTTTTTCAGGATTTTCAGCATTTTTCTGCATTTCTGAAATATCCTGGCTTTTATTTTCTGCCATATTCAAACCTTTCTTACAATATATCCTGCACATAAGACCGTATACTGACCGCCTTATGTACAGGAGATACTGTCTGTATAATTAGATCTGTCTGATTATGTTTCAGTCAGATACAACAGCTGCTGTTTATAGTGTGAAAGCCTCTTCTTCTTTCTTTACCTTCGGTGCGAACTTCGCTCTGGTTTCATCGACCTTTGACTGGATAGCTCCGAATATCTTTTCGACTTCTTCATCGGAATAGCTGTAAGAAGACCTGCTGCTGCAGTTACCCAGATGAGAGAGGGCTGTGAGTACCTTGTTTGTCCTGCTTGTGGCAAGTCTGGTAAAATTATCGTGCTTCACTTTCTCTTTATCATCCGCAGATACAGAATTTGCAGTACTGCTTTCGGTATCTGCTGTCTCATTTGTCAGCTTTTCTTCATTTTCTGCCATTTTTTACTCCTTTTTCATGTAAAAACTACATATTTTTGTGAAATTTTAAGTGAATCTCAGAGAATCCGTAAAACCTTTGCGAGAAATAGGTGTGGTGATACGGGTTCTCCTGTCTCTGTAATTTATTATAATGTCAGCTGTTGGATTTTCTTTATTCTGTCGGGTATGCAGAAAAAATGATCGCTCGCTTCCGCCGGATATAGCCGATTACATTACGGACTATATTTTCAGGACTGCCCAGGAAAATCAGTATGATTGATATTCCTGAACCTTATGGTCTTTCTGTATGGAAGATTCCTTACGACTTCTCCTTCCTTATATCTGGTCTTTGCGGGCTTTGCCATATCTACTTCTATGCCCGTATTGAAATACGGGTTATATGCTGATACCTTATATGAGGACTTTAGTCTTTTGAAATACTTAAAAGGTTCTCCTGCAAAATATCCGTAGAAAAAGTCTCTGTCCCTGTACTGTATATAGGTGTTGAACATGGTCATTCCCAGAAGTATCTTGCAGTTATGTCTGAATCCGTCTCCGGTATGTCCCGGCAGGATCACTTCAGAATCTGGCCACATCTCATCAAGATCCTGTGCTATCCCGCCTGTCCAGTACTTTCCTGCTGTAAGCTTTATACTGTCGCCGAACGGATAGTCTTCTATATCATCAGCCCAGAAGATATCTGTTATACCATTCAGTGTTCTGAGACAGATTCCTCTGGTTATCACATAGCTTCTGAGATATGTATCCATCGTTACGGCATACCAGTCATCTCTCAGTTTTATATATGCAAATCTTTCTGAAGCAGGCAGCATTCCTTTATCGTGAAGCTCATCTATTACAGCAAGCTCCAGTTCGTCTCTGTCATTATATCCCGCCCATCGGTCGTATCTCAGCGTGATACCCATCGTAGGATATGTGCCATCCAGATACCGCCCCTGGTGAAATGCAGTATATTCACGATTTAGTTTTCTTATTTCAGCTGGTTTATGTACTGCTTCTATTATACCCATCTTACTACACTTCTTTCTCCTGCGATTATCACTCTGTCATGTTATTGAGAGCCTTTATAATTTCCCTGTTTATCTGATGGGTTTTCCTTCTATGCCCACATATTTATATCCTTTGTATTCCATATTGGCCAGTTGACAGTTTAAGGAATATACATTACCTTCCTTCGACATAAGACCTCGCACAGGTACGGTCTTTCCTGCGAGAAGGGCTTCGCATTCGGCATCCGTAAATCTGTGTCCTCTGAATACTCTCTTGAACGCTACCTGTTTCTTTTTCCAGATGCCTGCATATTTTTCTGCCTGTGGTTTTCCTGAGCTTATATCCTCGTAAAGCTCCTTCTGGAATCCGTAATAACTGAATCCTTTATATTTCTGCTTTGCGAGAATACCTGTCACCTTGCAGTCATGTCCCTGTTTGTTTTTGGTGATAAACTCTATCTTGTCTCCATTAAGGAGAGCTGTGACTTCTTCATCAGTGAAACGATGCCCGCCCCATGTCCTCTTGAACGAGACTTCAGTTCCTTTGAAAGTACCTGATGCCCGCTCTTTGTCGGGGTTGCTGTTTTCAGATGAAGTGACCTTGAAGCCAATGTACTTCTTTCCTTTATATTCCTGTTCGGCAAGACGTCCCATGACCTGTACCGTATCTCCGTCTTTATCCTGATATGAAAATCCTATCTCATATCCGTGTACAAGACGATCACATTCTTCATCTGTAAAGCGGTGTCCGTTCCATATCCGGGCAAAGCTGCATTTTTCTCCGTTGTAGATACAGCCGTATCTTTCCTTGGCAGGATTTGTATTTTCAAACCTGTCATAACAGAAACAGAGATAATTCTTTCCCTTGTATTCTTTTATCCCTAATGCTCCGCCTACTATACAGTCATCACCTGACTGGTTGTTCATATGAAATTCGATATGCTGACCGCCTGCAAGAGCTTCGCATTCTTCATCGGTAAACCTTCTGCCGTTCCATTCTCTCTTGAATGAGGCTTCGCTGCCATTCCAGATGCATTTATATCGTTCTGCAGCAGGCTTTTTCTGAATATTTCTGCCATTCTCTGTCATAGTCTTTATGTCATCAACAACATATCCGCTTATTTCTTCAAGGCAGGCATCAGCGTCGAGCGTGCCTTCGGCTACGCCTTTCATTTCATCATATACATGTTCAGTAAGAGACAGATCTCCGATATGAGTCCCCAGAAGGAGTATATATGCCATATCCCCGTATTCAGTCATACTTATCTTCCCTTTGGTATCCTTCAGAAGAGGTACGTTGTATTTATCAGCTTTCTTAGTGATCTCAGCATATATACTTGCCCTTGTTGCACCTGTCCCTACATTTCTCTTTTCAAGCTGTTTCATCAGCCATTTCATTGTAGGAGCAGCAGGTTTTGGCGGAAATCCTTCATATACAAACGGCTGTGCATGAGTACCCAGTCCCTTCTTGTTCTCATCATCGTCTATGTCATCACTATCTGAAAAGACAAGTTTCCATCCCATTTTAAGAGGTATGTTCGCACTGCCCGTGAATTTCGGATAGTCCTTTATATGACCTTTCTGGGCTTCATATTCATAATCTTCTGCAAGCATGGCAAGATAGCTCTTTGCCAGAATATCATATATGAGCGGTGCTGCTGTCCCGTATTTTTCTTTCAGCGAATCAAGGCTTTCAGGAACGGTGGTTCCTGGTCTGTTTGCTCCGTGTGCCATCCCTGTCTTGATATGCGTACTGCGCGGAGTACGGTGTGTAAGAAGGGACTTATCTACTCCTACTACATCTGCAATATTGTCTGTTAGAGGCAGAAGTTCATTAAACTGCTCAGGAGTTATCTTTTTGTCCTCAGTACGTGGATATGACACTATATGGTCTTCATACATCTTCTGATAAGTGTCGAGTGTTGTCTGTGCGGGTATCCCTTTTGCTGCAAGCATTGACGAGAGCGTTGCGAGGTCTATGAGCTTCCTGGGAGGTGTATGTTTCGTCTCCTTACTGTCTACAACTACGTCAGATTCTTTATAGATACGAGGAACATCTTCATTCTTTTCAAAACGTGGTTCCTCAGGATTAGAATAGGTTACACCATTTTCATCCTTAAATCTGTTTTCATAGAACGGTATCTTCTTATAGTTCTTTATGGCTTTGAGCTGGTCTCCTACAAGCACGACCATAGCAGATTTGAGCCTTCCTACCCTGATGACTGTCTTACCGTCACCTTCTATGGTAGCTATCCTTGTAAACTGCATTGAAGTAAAATCCCATCTTTCACGGAAATATGCCTTCTTATAGTCTGGATCATTTTCCATATCAGGAAGTTTTTTTCGTGATGTAAATGCTTTCTGAATGGATTTTGGTGATTCATCTTCAAAATACATACGGGATGTAGGAATACCCCTGAGTCCGAGACCGTCCAGTATCTCCCATGCGAGGAGTTCACCTTCTCCTGAAGGATCATCATCTGTCGCTATGATAATCTCATCACAGTCACTGAGGTCGCTTTCAATCTTGTCGAGAGTTTCTGATGCACCTTTCTTCTTGGTCTTCTTCCACTGTAAATCATTTATATCCCACGGAAGATTGGATATGCTCCATTTACTGTATTTTTCCTGTTTATCTGAAGATACCTGCTCCTTTGGAAGAGCGAGTCCATATAAGTGACCGTGCGATGCGGTTATCCTGTACTGCTCTCCATTATAAGTACCTGTCATGCCACCAAGAGCTGTAGCAAAGTTTTTTGCTGCTGATGGTTTCTCTGTGAGGATTCCTATCATTGCGATATCCACCTTTCTGTGTATTTTCTTAATGTTTCCATACAGTATGATTATACTGTCAAAGTCCTGTTAATCTTTGATAATATAAGGTTGGCTGATGATAATAGGAATAAAAAAAGGAATATCTGCAAATCCTACAGATACCCTTTCTATATTAGTATGACAATATGATTTTATACAGCTACGCTACGCATTTAACTCAGTTGGTTACGCGGATTGTCACGTTACTGTTTATCTTCTTAATAGCTTCGCCATATTCCCTGTAACAGTAGATTATATAATCTTTCTTTGTATCACTCTTGGAAAGAAGGGCTGCACTGTCAGCTGCTTTGAGAAAGCTTCGCAGACGGCAGACATCAGGGTAAAGGAAGTTAAGATAATATGTCCTTCTTCCATTTTTCTCGGTTACGCCGTCACATATCACATCATCTGTCTTCTGTAGCTTATCTACTCCGCACATATGGTCCAGTTGTTTCTTTGTCCTGTCTATCAGTGTTTCCCTGAATCGCTTCGCTCCGAGACTGGTCTTACAATAGAGAAGGCTTACAGTGAAGTCTCCCTGATCAAACATACTCTCGTATTCAACAACCGGCTTTCCACCTTTTACCATTCCATTGACCTTCGGGGCTGTCCTGTCGATTACCTGGGACAGCATCGACTCTTTATAACAGAACACTATACGTTTGTTCGTCTTCTGGTGAAGCACATCTCCTACGGCTTCTTTAAAGAAGGCTTCAAAACTGTTTTCGAGTTTTAGATAGTTCTGCTTATTCAGATCATATACGAGATAGGCTACGCTCCGAATCCCCGCTACGCCATAACATCTGCTTTTGTTTGCAGTATATGCTGCATTATTTGCCTTTCTGTATCTGAGCTTTATCTCTTTACTGCTGATAAAATATCCGGCTACGCTTTTTTCCATATCTATATCGCTGATATTGATTTGTATACCGCTCTGAATAAACACTGCATACAGTTCACTTGACCTTAAAGCCCTGCTGATGGTACTTTCATTTGTGGTATGTACAGAATCCTGTGTTTGGATAGCGGTATCAATAAGGTCGTCGTTGATTATCTCTGCAAGTTCTTCTCTTTTCCATTGGATATGGTACAGTTTGTAATATTCTTCTACTATACGCCTTTTAGTCATCTTCTGTCCGTCTGTAGTCATTGACCTTATCTGGAGACTCTGCTCTGACTTTTTAATCATGCCGTTTTCCAGAAGGTATTCATTGATAGACCTCCGATATGCCCTTTCGGGACAGATGATTCTGAATGCCTGCTTGGAAGAACATCCATTAAGAGCAATCAGTTCTATATATGTTTTCATATACCCAAACAATGTCTTGGTAATTTTCTTTGGCTTATCCAATATCTCTTTCTTTTTTCTACTCATTGCTTTTACCTGATTCAATCAGTCTTATATAAGTAACGCTATTTATTTATTCTACAGTCAGATATCTGTTCTTTAAAAAAGATATCTTTTGATAAAAAAATTTTGTCTAAAACAATATCTTTTTATTACGACTGTTGGAAGTTCACTCGGACACAGGTCTGTGTCCTTGCGAATTCCAACCTCCAACGCTTAACTCGCATCTTGAACGCTTTCAAACCTCCGATTTTACTGCTTTTACGGAGCTAAAATTTATCATCATTTTCTGTCGTTGAGTTGAAGGCAAAAAACGATGAAAAATATCGGAGTTTTGTGTCCCTGTTTTGGCTGAAAACTTTTGTTAAGTTTTTACTCTGTTTTTTCGTAGATTTGTGTCCGGTTTCGAGTAACATATTATGGATTGAACGTCTGTGTTTTATACCAGTCGATGAAATCGGCGTATGGGATAAGCCATACTTCTGTATAATCCGTCTCGTCTTTCTGGCTGAATCTGCACCACTGTACATTGCTCGGAGTGTCTTCGTAACCATCAAGAAGCCTTAGCGTAATAGCGTCAGAAAGCGGTTTGTCGTCGAAATTGTCAAGATCGCTTACGTATCTGCCGTGGATATTATAATGATGTACGAATATCATATAGACACGTCCATGGGTACGGTTCTCTGGTATCTGTTCCCTGAATTCACGCCTGATAACTGCTGATACCTGCGTATTTTCGGAACGATAGTTAGGCATTGGGGCATTACAGGTGATATGCACCCATTTACGGTCATTTTCCTCTATATCAAACTTTATATTACCTTTATAAAACTTGAAAAAGGTCTTCTCAGTAAGTGACATTGCCATATCTGATATCCTTTCATCTTAGTTGAAGTATAAAATTTCATCTATACTTGAAATAAAATGGAGTTTAGTTGAACTATAACTTTTATCCTTTACTTCAACTAAAATAGCTTTTAGTTGAAGTAAAAAGGGTTTTACTTCAACTATAGACCATTTTCTATACTTCAACTATAGACCGATGTCTTTACTTGAAGTAAATAGCTGTTTACTTCAACTATAGCTTTCCCTGGCTGTAAATATTTCTCTGTATTTCTTGGTTGAAGTATAAATTTTCATCTATACTTGAAGTAAAATGGAGTTTAGTTGAACTATAACTATTATCCTATACTTCAACTAAAACGGCTTTTAGTTGAAGTAAAAAAGGTTTTACTTCAACTATAGACCATTTTCTATACTTCAACTATAGCTTATATTCTATAGTTGAAGTAAGCAACTATTTACTTTAACTATAGCAGTATATGGATAATTACTTCTGCTCCTTTTTGTGTATCTTGTAATATGATACTTCAGGTACAGAAAGGAGTTTCCCACTGTCATCCAGTTTTTTAAGGACTGCAACAGCACAATCGTAGGATATGTCAGATGGGATTTCTTTAATATCCGACTTGTTGCCGACCGTGAATATCACACAGATACGTTCTTTGCTCATTGCAGGATCATAATCAGGATTCTTTTTAAAATTCTGATCAATTGTGCGGGCAAGGTCTTTTATATTCCTGCCGGAGGTAGTGGCTATTTCATATACTTTCTTCCTTTTTACAAAGCCTAGAGTACATGGCTTATCAGGGATAAATATCTCGTTGATATTGATATCCTTAATCTGCCCAAGAATCACCCACAGAGCATCTACCATCTCCGGATGAGGAAAGTCAAAAGGATGAGAAACAAGATATTCGTGCTTCTTGCTTTTATCCGTTCTGATAAATACCTCTCCTGCCGCTTTCAGCCTGTAGATATTCCTCTCGGTAAGGGATTCGGGTGTACCATTGATGAGTTTTACCTGATCCATTCTGATTGTGCCTACCTTGTTTAGAAAAATGGCAATCCTCTTTTCATTGTTGTTCAAGTCTGCATTAAACATTGTCTTCTCCTTTCGCTTTCATCTTCTGTTTTCTCAGTTCTTTTGCATCTGTCGTAAAATACTTCATCCATTCACGGGGCGCTTTTACGCTTATACGTACCTTATCTCCGTTGGCAAAGAACAATGCCTGTCCTCTATCCTGTTTGGTGAGTGATTTTATATCATCATCAGTGATATCCAGAATGTCTTTCAGGTTCTCAGCCTGCTTCTTTTCCATTCCGAATATAAATTTAAGCTTCGCATTGTTTATGACACCTGCACCGTTTTCTGATTTATTAAGATCTTCAAGCTCCTGAGTTGCAGCGATAGCTGATCCACCATAACCACGGATAATCTTGTAGATTTCCATAACGTACTCGGATGCATATTTGTTGATCATCATTTTCCAGACCTCATCCATTATAAGAGCACAGTTTTCTGAACGGTCGGCTTTAATGGTATCATAACAGCAGTCAATAGCCAGAAAGGCAAATGGTGCTAGTTTTTTCTTTCCCGCTTTAGATACTGAAATGACGACAAATTTGTTGTTCAGATCGACATTAGTCTGGGCATTCATGCTTCTGCCATCTCCGTGGACATATGAATCGAGTATTACAGCAATCCTGTCCTTCAGGATATCGTCTTCTTTGGCAACCTCATAGAAGTCTTCGATGATAGGCATCTTTTTGAGGATATTCCTGTCTTTATCCGCCCATATGGAATCATTGTCGCCTGTTATGCCAAAATCGTTGTAAAGCCTTGTAAGTACAGTTGAGATCTGGGCTTCTTCAGGGTCTGTCATATCATCTTTGTTCATGTTCAGCTGAATGAATGTGATGATCTGATGTATCTTCTTTACAAGAAGAGAAGTCGTATCATCTTCTTCATCCATATCTTCGAGCTGCGAATAATCGAGTTCTCTTGCAGGACGTATAGCCATTATGTTGATACAGTCTTTTGAACCCGGTGCAAGTTCTATATATGTTCCACCTATTGCAGCAGTAAGCCTCTTCCACTCACGTCCTTTCTCAGGAAGCACTACAAATACCTGTTTGCCTGAGATCCTTATAGAATATGCCAGGTTCATAAGGAAAAAAGTTTTTCCTTTACCTGATGTACCAAGGACTATCATATTGGCATTGGAATACTTCTTTGAGTTGAACGGGTTAGGAACAAAGAGCGAGTCTCCGTCAATATTGATACCCAACACGATACCATCATTCTCCAGTATCTTATATGCCGTATACATATATGTGGAAGCAAGAGAACTTGTAAGAAAGTTTCTTCTGCCCTTATCCATGATATTGTCATTTATATCAAGAAGCGGAAGGCTCATCTTTAAAGCTGCTTCCGTATGGAACATACAGTCATCAGTAAAACAGTCTTTTGACAGGAGAACTTTCTTTATCCTGTTCCTTCTCTCGAACATCTCTTTTTCTGTCTCTCCCTGTATGGTGATAAGGGTGATACAGTCATAGAGATCTTCGTTGTAGTCTCTCATCGCATGCCTGATGAAATCAGCGTTGTCAGCCGCGTTCATTGCACCTTCCTGCTCATCCGTGCCTCCTGCCATTTCACGGGATTCGACATGCTTAAGTCTTACTGTACGACCTACCCTGTTGATGGCTGTATAACGATTTTTCTTTACTGCATAGAAGTTTACGGTTACTCCCTTTCCGAAGTTGGTAAATCTGTCAAACCATCCGCTGTAGACTATACCGCTATACCCATTTGACTTGACATACAGCCACGTAGTATATATGCCATCCATGATAACATAATTAGAGTGTGTAAAGTCGATACCTCTTGGGCATATATAGTTTACATCAGGAATATCTTCTACATTGAACTTTTCATTTACTGACATCTCATAAAGCATCGTATCTGATGTGATACGTCCAATCCTGTCTGAGAGAGATTCAAACTGGGAGGATTTAGGATTCATCAGCTTATAGAGGATATCGCCTACAAATGTAGACTCGTTTTCATGGGAAATGATACTGTTTCCCATTCTGTAGAAATAGGCCTTTGCAGTTTCTCTTACGCCTGCCATGACCTTCCAGATCTCATCTTCATCAGTAGACATTTTTCCGTCATCATTACCTTCATACTGGTAAATAAGGAAAAATCTTTTTGAAAGAGCTTCTGAAAGAGACAGTCTTCTAATATGTTCGATAAGCTCATCTCTTCTGGCAAGCACCTTCGGGTCTGTTTCATTCTCGGTTTCCTTATTGATCTGATCGATAAGGGCAACAGAATCCACAGGTGTTGTTGTCATCATAAACTGAAGCCTTATAGGGGCTATTTTGAGCCATGACTGGAATTCTGCTATTATTCCTGCTCTTTCATCAAAAGTACGCAGGAGAAACGTGATAGGCTCTATCTCAAGGATATTTATATATCTTCCATCCTTGGTCTTGATCATTCCATAACGGATTTTCTCAATGGGGCACCAGTCCTGGACATAGAGAAGGTCGTCCTCAGTTATCGGAGCAACCTTTTTTACGGTCTCCTTTTTATTCTTTCTGGATGAAGCCTTTTTTCTTGTATCTGCTCTGGAAGTCTTTCTCTTTGTATTGGCAGTTTTCTTTGAACCTGTCTTTTTGCCGGTTACTTTCTTACTGTTTGTTTGTTTCTTCGGCACTTGTGAAACTCCTTGTCTCTTTGTAGAGTTCTTTGGCTTTCTTTTCAAGCTTTCCTGTGATTGACTTTTCTGCTTTTTCATCTTTTTCTCGCTGTTTCTTGTTGACATATCCTGTTCTCCTGAGGTGAAGTTTTCTTCTGCTCTTTCTGAATGTAATAAATGATATAAGGAATTGGGTAACACTTTCTCCTTTTATCCCTACGAGAAAGAATATTCCTACTCCTCCGCATATGATTATCTCTGCCACTACACGGATGATCCTGATAAAAGGGGTCAGCTCTATCAGCTGAAACAAAAGGAAAGCAACGACAACTGCTTCTGCTATATTCCTATACGCCACCCCTTTAAACCGGTGTTCTTCCGCATAATTTGACGGGATATAATATGTATCCGGTCTTTTCTGCATCTAAAACAGCTCCTTTCGTATAATCTGAATACAACTCATAACATCTGTAACATCATTGCATAAGCCCCTTTTACGAAAGTCTGTAAATTCCCTTACTGTGCCGTTCAGGAGGTCTTACGCAATTTATATTCTATAACACAAATCTCTCTTTTCTTTACAAGAATGAAACTCTCTGAAAATAAATTAAAGCAACACAAAAAAGCCACCTATACCCGACCATAAAGGTCAGATACAGGTGGTTTCTTTTTAGCCGAGATAAGCCCGGAGGGCAAGCTTATCTCTCTGCGCCTTTTTCCCGTTTCGGGCAGGATGGCGCTCGTCCTGATGGGGGTGTCCCTTGCCGAGTTCCGGTGGGAGCATCACTCTTCTGGCTCTCTCCGCCTCTTTGAGAGCCTTCTTATTGTTTCTCTTGAGGCGGCGTATCTCCTCAAGAGTTTCGATAGCTTCATAATCAAGGCTATCAATGTTTCTTTTCTTTTTACTCATAATGACACCTCCTAGTGTCTGATGAGTCCCCATCCGTCAGTGCTGGGGATTCGTTGATTTAGAATCCCGTCACTGACACGGGAAGATATGGATAAAAAAACAGAGCTGAAAGATTCCTCTTCCAACTCTGCAATGTCTTTTTACTATATCATAGTAAATATTATAATACATATACCATTGTAATGTCAACCGTTTACATTATATTGATAATAATGCTGTATTCTGACAAACACAACAATAAGGTTAGTTTATTATACTGTTGCCGTTATGAGTACTGGGCGATATACTTCACATCACCCTGTACAGCCTCTCCTGCTATCACGTTATTGCCTGTATCAAGCTTCCATCCGCTGAATGTATATGTCTTTCCGTTCTTGGTATATGACTTTGGTGGAGCAATATTATCCGTAGTTGCCTGAACGGGAGCTTTATCACCACTGTCCATCCCGAATACCTTATACTCAAAATCGTTATTGTTGTTACCGCTGTAATCGTAAGCATCCTTGGCATACTTGTAAGGAATAATGTACTTTATATATACTGTCTTCCTCTGTACTTCTCTCTCAGCAATAGCTGTAGCAGCAGCTTCGTTAGAACCGATCTTTCCATTTGGATGCGAATACCATTCTTTTACATGGACTGAAAGAAGCCCTTTATCATAATTGACCTGAGTAAATGTAACCTGTAGCTTGAAGTTCGGGTCACCTGTTGATACAGAAGTTACCTTTGTCACATCGGTACGTTTGCCTTCGATTTTCCCTGTCTTTCCGATTCTTTCATTTCCTACTACTCCGACCTGTTTTACTTTTCCGCTTACGTTGAGCTTTCCTAAAAGAATTTCTGTAAAGTCTTCTTTCAGCTCATCATCATTGTCGATATGGTACTTTTCAGACATCTGTGCCTGATAAACGGCCTCTTGTGCTGACTGTGAGACAGCATCATTCAGTTCGTTCTGTCGTATGTCTCTTGAATGCAGTGCCATGAGGATTACTATAAGAAGGACTATCACAAAGGATATGACTGCTCCCTGAAGGACATGTTTCATTGCTTTCTTCTCCTTTACTTGAGGTATATGTCTTGTATTTCACGTCTTATAAAATGATAACGCATGATTGCCCGTTTTCTTTGATAACATTGAAAAAGAAAAACTTTTTGAAAGAATTTCAAAAAAAACTATTTACAGAAATCAGATTTATGAGATAATAACTATAGTAAAAAAGTAAACAAAGTTTCATATTTTAGATAAGGAGATTAAATATATGGTAAAGAATATTTTGAAGAAAGTTGTTGCGGTTTCAATGGCTGTTGTTGCTGTAGTAGGATGTGCTTTAAGCACTCCTGTTGAAGCTAAGGTAAAGAGTGATGAGTATCAGACCAAAATTAGAATGTATGAATATTTTGGTGCCGATTTTGCTCTGACTCAGAACATCTATTTAAGCACCAATATGAAAACACTCAGTAAGTATATTGATGCAGATCAGGAAATACTTCGTCTTATGATGATGGATTATACTGAGTTAGAAAATGAATGTAAGAGATGGGATTCTCTTGCAAATCAGAAAATAACTGACGATACTGTAAAATTTGAGTTTGATGGATATGAGATTGATCAGGAATATATCAAAGACTGGGGCGTAAATGATGTAATGGCAGAACATTGGGCTTATGACATGAGATCTCTCGAGCTACATCATATCCTTATGGCTGAGGTATACTACTATTCTGGTAAAGATGTAAGATAACATACTTACAGTATGTTGATTTCTTTTGCGGAAATGTTATAATGAATTCATACAGAGGTTATTACTGATAGACAGTCAGCCCTGAAAAGTGACTTCTGCCCGTTTCTCAAAGCGGGCAGATATTTTATAAGAAAGGAAAAAACAATGAACCGTATATTTGCTTATTCATATTCATACGAATCATCAGAGTCCAGTTCAAGCTATGAACGTGGGCTTAAAAGTCGTGTGATGAAGGATAAGCATAGATATGGTAAGAACAGTAACCCAAGACGGCACTGATTCTATAAATACAATACACTCCATAGACCGCTTGTTCGTTTTCACACGGGCAGGCGGTTTTTTAGTATATGAATATGCCGCGTTGGACTAACAGGTAAGGTCATATGCCTTTCACGCATACAATGTGGGTTCGAGCCCCGCACGCGGTACTGGTATTTTCAGCATTTCGGCAGTAAATAAGTAAAACTGCCGAAACGATGAAAAATAAAGCAGTTATCGGCAAAAGATGAGATTCTGCCGATATCTGCTAAAATCTATTAAACTGGTCAGATCCGACCAGTTTAAAGGTATCGAAATCGAGGCCTTTAAGAGTATCAATGATATATAAGCCTGTATCGCCTAATGGGATGGCTCCCGTTCCGAAAACGGGTATCCGTTAAGGATATGGAGGTTCGACTCCTCCTGCAGGCGTGTAAATGCAATAAAAGAAATAAAATGAAATAAAAAGAAAAGGAAGTGACATAGATGGTGACATGGAAGTGACACGGCAAGTGACACCAATGTCACCTTTGACAAAGCATGTTACTACTCTCCTTCGTCTAGCGGACAGGATACCTAATTCTCAGTCAGGAGACGGCGGTTCAAATCCGCCAGGAGAGATTATGGTGAGGTGGCTGAGCGGTTGAAAGCACCGGTCCTGAAAACCGGAAGCTCGTAGTAATACGGCTCGTGGGTTCGAATCCCACCCTCATCGCTTGCTGAAAAGTATTTCAGCGAAACATTTTTCAGTATGATGGCAGCGTGTCCGAGAGGTTTATGGTATTCCCCTGCTAAGGGAATGGGCGGACATATTCGCCCCGCAGGTTCGAATCCTGCCGCTGTCGTGTAAGATGGATATTATACAACCTTCCTTATACCGCTATGGAGACGGGATAGACTGTAAATCTGTTGTGCTTGCACTCGGAGTGTTCGATTCACTCAGGAAGGATTATTTTATAAATAACGGTATTCCTTTAAGAATATTGTTATTCCTATTGGAATATGTTTATTCCGGGAAATGGAGTGTATATGTGTATAGATATGGATATGACAGGGAAAAGGATAAAAGACAGGATAAAAACCGCAGGCTTTTCTGCAAAAGATGTCGCTGATGCCTGCTGCCTCGCAAATCCCAATGCAGTCTGGAGATGGCAGAAGGGCACAAACATGCCCACACTCGACAACCTCGTTGTGATAGCAGGTATGTGCGGGTGCAAATTGGACGACCTTATTGCAGTAAAATAAAACATTAATTTGTTGAAATCTGATCGGCGATTACTGCAGTTTATATCGGAACAGCCTGTTGGCTGTTCTTTTTTTGTATTAAAAAAAAGCCATCATCCATCCAATTAAGAACAGATGATGACTTTTTTAGTAGACATTGCTATTCAATATTCTTTTGAGAAAAAAGAACTTGAATAGACAGGCATCTGCACCCTGTGCTGCATTACTTGCATTTCTGCTTTCTGCTTTTGTTCGAAAGCCCTGCACTGGACTCCCCTGACCACGTTCGCTGGCTCATGTCAGGTGAGATATGTGTTGTCCGCTGCTACCACGGATGCCGTGCGGTTTCCCGCTTTGACAGAAAATCTTTTCAGGAGCGGCAAATTCTCCTGAATTATTTTTCTCAACAATGATGGTTGTCAAGACTATATTATTGGACTTGCCCTCGTCCTCAGGAATCATTAATTCCCTTTGATCATGTAATACCAACAAATACATGACCCATTGCTGATACCGCTCGCCTATAAGGCTTCCTCGAAGGTTAGTATATCTATCAGCCGACGTACTCACGATGGTTCTCATCTCCATCGCCCTTGATCGACGCTTTACGTCGTACCTGATTATTCATCAGGCTGTCTTAACTGTACTGCTCAAAGTCCCTTATTTGCAGTACGGTGCTGACATGATGCACCAGCTGATGTCGGATCTCGCCACCCGCCCGCCGTAGCAGGAATGTTTACCCTTTGGAATCATATTGGTCTCCTTTCCAAATAGGCATCATCCGGCAGATTTACCGGAAGATATAAACAAAAAAAGATACCGCATATCATTTCCCGTCGGAAATAATTGTGACATCTTTTGTACCTCTTAACTCTAACTGTGTTTGATTATACACCCTCTCCGAACAGGTGTCAATATAAAATTTCAAAAATCCAATAATATTTTTAACCTGACAAATCTATCAAAAGTTCAGATGCAAAGGGAGATGATTTATTGTACGCAAAAATCTTGACATTACACGCTCTGGGTAGATTGAACAAGCTGATCTAAAGTACACTCATCTGTCTTGTTTGGTAAAAAAACATATCCATTTTTCTTGCATCTGATGCAATAATCTTTTTTGCTTCTGATAGTTCCCTTATCGCTGCGATTTGCTGTTTTTTTCTGTAAGAGATAGGTTTACTCTTATCGTTGCTTCTTCCGATGTCATATATCTGTCTTTCTAATACCATATCATAGGCTTCTTGTTATTTGAACAGCATTCCAGTATATTGTATATATTTCTGCCTCTGCATGCTTTGTCTCCCCATCCTGCATAACCGTATAGAGTATTGTCAAATGTCTCTCTGTCATTATTATCAATAATACCTATAAGCAGTCTGCACGTTCCATAGGTAATCCTGCCATTTGTATCAGGAGCAAAAAGAAAGTCTATCACTCTTTCCATAGATTTGTTCTGTGTAGCAAGATAATCATTAACAGCTCTGTTTATATTCTTTTCCCAGATTTTTTTTACGTAATCACTGGCTCTTAATACTGTTATCATTTCATCATAATACCGTCCTATATCACATGACAGCATCATAGATATATCTCGTCTCAGACGAAAAAAACCGGACGTAGTTACATCTTCAGAAATATTGCATCCTTTTAAAGTTATCCCCAAAACTCATTCTCCTTCAAACCATATTACTCTGTATTTTTCAGGTATGTCAGGTATTATCCATATCTGAAGACCTGTAAGATTCTCTTTTGACGCATATTCATAAAAGTTATATGCTTCTGTCTTGTCTTTAAATATCCTTGTTCTGAAATTGCTTGCTGTCTTTATTGCTTCTGTTTTATTAAACTTATGCTTTCGTCTAACTACCATTATTACTCCTGCTTTTGTCTGTTATTTTTTTGTAAGAAGCTGATGTAATCGTCCCTTGAAAGAGGCTTGCTGAAATAATATCCCTGAATGTAATCAATCTTCAGATTTTTCATTGCATTCAAGTCTTTATCTGCTTCTACGCCTTCCGCCACAATCTTAAGTGACAATCCCTTTGCCATTCTCACCATCAGATCCATAATAAGACTTACTCTGTTTGATGATGTATATTCAACGACCATCGATCTGTCCGCTTTGATAAAATCAATAGGCATGTTAATAACATAGTTCAGATTGCTTTCTCCGTTACCAAAGTCATCAAGAGAGCAGCTGCATCCTGCTTCTTTGAACAAATTCAAGTTATACAGAAGGTTCTCCCTGTTCTCAATCATGGCGGTTTCCGTTATCTCAAAACAGAACATCTGAGGCGGTATGTTTGCTCTATGTATGGCATTTATATATCTGACAGCCAACGTGTTATCATCACATTGTAGTACAGACAGATTTACATCAATAAATTGTACACCTAGTTCACGCACTCCGCCGTTTTTCAGTATATCGAGCGTTTTCTTAAACATTCTGTCACCTATCTTTGTTACCTGCCCTGTTTTCTCGGCAACAGGTATAAACATTGCAGGTGGCATTATGCTACCATCTTTTTTTCTTATGCGGGCTAAGGCTTCTGCTCCGCTGAAAGTATCTTCATTGATTGAATATATCGGTTGAAAGAAAGCCTCTACCCTGTCTTCAGCTAATGCATCATCTATTTCTCTTGCTATAATTTTCTCCTGTCTGAATTTAGTATAATTGTCATCTGTTATCCTGTATATGCTTATATCAGAATATTTGCTGTTTGACGAAATCTGACTGGTCATCTCCATTATCTCGGATATCGAAGAAGCACGTCTCCCATCTGTTTCCAGTATCTCTATGAAACTTTTACCATTGTTTTTGCATAAAGTATCCATTATGGAATTTATACTGGAGGCTTTTTTTTCAGCAACCTCTGAATCTCTGAATATGAGCATAAACTCAGACTGTCCTATGTAAAATGCTTTTGCCTGCTTTGTCTTTTTAAGAAGAGAGGCTACAATTCGCATATCGGAGCCGTTTCTGTCAGGAGGCAAGGCTATGTCATATACAAGTCTGATTATAATATATGAAAATGGCAGATCTTTCCTGTAGAAGTCATTAAGATACATCTGCAACGTAGTCATATTAAAGAGACCTGATATCTTATCAGTCTGCAGTCCAGGATTCTCAAGTTCCAGATATGCTACTGCAAGACCCATTGCAGATGCAAATCCTACGAGAAGAAGCTGCGGAAACCATAGCTGTATTACTGTACATACAACTTCAAATGCAATCCAGAATGCTATTGTAGGAAACACACCTTTGACCAGAGATTTATGATAAATCAGGGTGACAGCGAATGTCATTATCATAAAAGCCGAAGCAAAGATATATGTCAAAGCACAGGCAGATCCATACGAATATGTACTGAGTCTGTCTGCTTTATATTCTACTTTAACGACAGATATGAGCGTACAGGCTATAGCACATATAGAAATAGCAATATTATCTATTCTTCTGCTGTTTTTTTCTATTATCGGCATCAGAGAGACTGCATATACAAACCCAAAATATGATATTACCACAAGAGATATAAGATAGAGTTTACATATTATGGGAGTTATATATTCCATTACAACTGGCGATTCAGAAAATATACTTAAAGTCCGATCTGACCATGCAGAAGGTGTAGCCCTTATTGCCCATATTGAGATGATATCAAGCAATAGACAGACTACATCCGCAAACACTGATATGATGAATATGCGGCTGTTCTTAAAATCTACCTTCTGCTGACTCAGATAGAAGAATATGAGCATTCCCAGTATAGAAAGACCACATATCTGTGCTGCTATATTCATAACAACAAAAACCTCCAGTAAAATAACTTAATATATAGACAAACGCAATTAGTTGTTGAAAAGCATTGCGTATAATACAGTTTTCAACCACTTATTGCGGATGGTCGATATTTCTTTCCTATATAATTTCTGTAAATCCTTTTGGCGGCTTTATGCCTCGCCACTCTCCTGTTGCAGTATCAATGAGAAGATACTCTTCATTTCCATATGGTTTTCTGTCTCTGTCAGTTGAAAACACATCGCAGGATATTAGAATACCTGATTTAATATCATTAATTTTTCCTTCTACCGTAATTTCTTTCATGGGAGTATGTCCTGTCACCTGTATATCTGCATCTGGAGTTCTCCACATCTGTTCATACTTTGGAATAAGTCCCTGAGGTCTTGCCCATAAGAAGCTGTAATCATTCCAAAGGTCATTCTGATATAGAGAATTAAAGAATTCTGTCATTTTATCGATACCGCTCATGTCTTTTGTAATATACGGATATTTCTGTATGAGCATTTTTATAAATGATTCCGTTATTCCCGCATGAGAAAATACAACTTTCCCAATATGGAATACGTATGCCAGGTTGTCAGAATTTATTTCCCTTATTCTCCTATACAGATGGTTTATCCTTATCTCAGCAGTTTTTTCAGCATGATAAGCTTTCCCACTCTGCCATTTGTTCCATAAATAACTGGCCTCATGATTTCCTATAATCCATAAACTTTTCGGGTACTTTTCAAGGAATTCTTCCGCTTTGTCAAATGTTTCGTTGTAGAGTCCTGCATTGTTCTTGCACTTGAAATCATCTGGTATATCACCGAGGCAGATGACATTATCAGCTACCTTGGTCTGCATTATCCTGTCGGCATCTTCGAACATCCATGGTTTGAGATGTACGTCGGGTATCACAAGCATTTTCATTTAACTCATATATCTCCTGTTTTTGTTCCTATATATTGTTACTATTGAAGCTTTCCCTTGTTCCAACCGGAGGCGTATATACTGTCAGTCCGGCTGCATTGCAGTGCGGGCAGGCGGTTTCACCAAACACGTAGGTTCCTCCACAGTATGGACAGATAACAAGCTGCGGAGCTTGACCATGAGTATCAACCTCGTGTTCCCTCTGGGAGACGGGTTTTCTCTTGTTTCTTACAGCCTTAACAATAGAAGGTATCAGACAGCCACAGGTCATTAAAAGCCAGAAGGCAGCTACCCCGAAATTTATCCAGTTGAAGCCTGCCGCACCGATGCTATTAAATCCTGTGATAAATGCTTGGGAACAGGCATCTTTCCGTCCATATCTTTCTCTGAGCTGGTAACTTACAATGGAGTTAAATTTAGAGGTTGTCTCTTCAGGAAGCATCTGATCCGTTCTGTCTCCTGCTATTCCTTCAAAACTGTATGCTCTGCTATCTCCTGCTTCACCATCCCAGATTGTGATAAGCCATCTGGTCTCGTCATCTGGGTACATACCTACATATGTATCGTAAGCATAATTTTCCTTACTCTGTCCGTAATCACCATTATCCTTCAGCCACTTCTTATATTTTACCGTCTTTATGGTCACGGGTATTCCACTCTTGTCATAATATGAACTGACTGCTTTTGAAAGAGATCTTTCCTCTTCTTTTGAAAAGATTTTTGCGTCATCTTCCATTGTAAGCGGTGTCTGTCCTACAGTGACTTTCTTGGGTGGAAAAGCGGAGCTTAGTATACTCAGCCCGGTACAGAAGAAGATAAGGAAAAATATCACATAAAAGGTGACGCTGGTTTCCTTATATCTGGAATTTGTGTACCTGTAGTGAGGTTGTCCGTTTACATAACTGACCCATACATGCCGCCCCGGAATGTAACTGTTATAGTAATGTATAGACGATCCTGAACCTCCATGTGACGAATGATGGCTGCCACCGTGCGAGCCACCGCCTCCTGTTGAATGTGGCATATGATTTCCTCCTGTTACATCCCAGTCTTTTTACGTTGTAATTATACCATATATTGTATTTATGTATATAGTAAAAAGAGACTATTCCGCCTTACTTAATTTGGGTATTTAAGTTTTTAGGTGGTTTCTGTAAGAAAAAAGGGTATTTAAGTTTTTAGGTGGTTTCTGTAAGAAAAAAGGTGGTCACTATTATCAGAACTCTATAAGAAAAAAGGTGGTCGAATAACCTCATCTGAAATCGATAAAGCCTAGCCGCGTCAGTGCTGCTGCAGATCATAGCGACGGGAAAACCACCAATTTTCTTACAGTCAGCGGTAGTTCAAAACTACTTAAATGAATTGAAGTTACCACCTATTTTCTTACATACCCAGAAAAAAGGTGGTCGGTATCATCCATTTTCTATAAGAAAAAAGGTGGTAACCGGATTTGGCAAATGCACTGGTTTCAATACCTTTATCGCGGCTGATGGATCTGCAGCCACCAATTTTCTTACAGTCACGGCTATGTTTAAAGTAGTTAAAACTATTTAAGTTACCACCAATTTTCTTAAATACCCTTTTTATATTTCTTCTAGTCAGTCAGTGGGCGGGGCATACGGACAGTTCCCGTTTTCAGGTACTACCATCGGAATCTCATCGGGTTTTCTTTTTATTCCGAACTGGTTTATTTCTTCTTTTGAAAGAAATTCAGACAACAGGCAGTTGTAATCAAGAAGAGTTGCCATATCGTCTCTGAACGGAGTAGATGTATACTCACCGTCCTGTTGTGAACTGTCAACAGGCTCCCACTGGAGCGTTAGAAAAAATCTTGGATTGTCTTTATCACTATTGTCAATACCTGCTGAGACATCAAATATTTGATCAGACCACCATTTGTGCTTTTTACCGAGCCATTCCCCCATCGTATAACGGATGACTACCTGATTTGACCAACACAGCGGTATTTCGAATATTTTCGCTCCATTTTCCCCTTTTTCTATATTAAGAAGTTTAAGTATCTTATAAGCTGCTGTGTATGAACTATCAGTAGGTACATCCGGTTCTATGTCTTCTTCGTCGGCATACATATCAAGATATGCCGTACTATTGCAGATAGTGTATATAAGTGACAGAATCTGCTTTCTCAGGTCTTCTTTTTTATTCCCCATTGATTCTTCCTTTTCAGTCCAAGTCTTATTTTTCAGGTTCCGATTCCTTTATCTTGTTTATGTTGTAACAGGCAAGCTTTTTTACTATATTGCCTGCAATCCTTGCTTTCTCTTTCTCATTTACATCATCAGTCTGATATATAAACCTACTAAGCTCAGTTACAAAAAGACCTTTTTCGGTTATCAGTCTGTAGCAACTGTCTTTCTGTCTTTCGATGATCACTGCATATATATCATGTCCCTGATAATTTTTAATCTTTACAAGCTGTCCTTCTTCAAACACTGCATCTCATCTCCAAAATCTTATAAAATACCACTCTTTTTTATAAGAATGATTCATCTGTCTGTATGATCGTTTTCTCTGTTGGATACGGTATCTCGATACCTTCTTTCTGATATCTCCTTATTATTTTCAGAAGGCATTCCGAACATACTACAGTCGTGTCCATAAAATTCTTCGTCATGACTGTACCTTTAAGCACAACACCGTAATCTCCGGCTTCTTTTACAAGCACATTGCATGGCTTTCCGTAATGTTTTGGGTGGCTGTCAACCACATCCTCGAAAATCTTTATCGCTTCGTCAATATCGCTCTCGTATGCTACGGTAATCTCAAGGGGATAAGCATTTCCATCTTCTTTTGTATAGTTTATGATGACAGATGATTGTACGGTACTGTTTGGAATTATCACAGTCTGCCCCATGTACGTTATCAGTTCTACATGACGCAGTGTGATATTCCTTACAAATCCGGGTTCAATATCTCCTATCTTTACCCTGTCGCCTATATCAAAAGGTCTGTCTATCGAACTTATTGACATTCCTGCAAAGATGTTCGATAAAGATGACTGTGCTGCAAGACCGAGTATCGCAGCTGCAATTCCTGATCCTGTGAGTATTGCTCTCCATCCTCTGTCAAATCCTGGTATAAATGACAGCATGGATAGTATTGCAGTTATTACAGAGGCAATGCGTATGAGCCTTATGACAAACAGCATTGTGACGCTTTTTCTGACAGCATCAAGTTTTTTTGCTATATATGTCGTGCCAAAAACAGATGCAGATATAATAACTACAATAAATTCAATAGGCATCTAATATGCTTCTTTCTTAAATCCGTCATTTTTCCTTGTTATTTGATGAAAATTTCGCCTTTTCAACGATTTTTTCTGCTTATTTATTCATTATTCCTTCAGTAGACCTTCCTGTAGCAATGTTTACTTCACCCGTTTCAGTCAGCTTTTCATTTATACAGAATAGAAGCCTTCCTGTTTATAGCAGAAAGGCTTTTCTGTAGTTGGTTTTGCGTTATGTTACATTTACATTACTGATTATCAAACGGTAACTGGTCTGACTGATCTCTGACATCCGTGCGTGTGGGATAAAGCCAAGAAGCTGACTGCTCATACTGCATTGCTTTTGATGTGTTTGCAACGTCTTTATGAATTCTGCTGTCTGATCTTGGAGACATAGCTATTGTCATGTGAGGATCACTCATATCAGGCTTCTTTTTTGACTTTACTTTTGCATCAGCAACTGCACTTTTTACGCTCTCTCCAAATATTTCCGCCTTGGAAACATCATCAATAAGTTCAGTCGGCATAAAAATCTTTGTCGCATTGCCATTAGCAACACCCTGTATAGCCTCAAAACTCTTCAGTTTAAGGATTTCAGGAGACACATTCGCTGCTGTCAGCTTTCTTAAAGCTTCTGCTTCTGCTTCTGCTCTCATCTGTATTGCTTTAGCATCACCCTCTGCCCTTGCAACAGCAGCCTCTGCCTCTGCCTGTGCTGCGAGAACCTTGGCCTGTTTGTCACCTTCTGCTGTTGTTACGACAGACTGCTTATGGGCTTCAGCTTCCGTGATAGCCTGACGCTTTTCACGCTCGGCTCTCATCTGCTTTGTCATGACTTCCTGTATTTCACGTGGCGGCTGTATGTTCTTTATCTCTACTCTTGTAATCTTTATGCCCCATTCGTCCGTAGCTTCATCAAGTTCTACCTGTAGTTTTGCATTGATGGTATCTCTTGAAGTAAGAGTCTCATCGAATGTAAGAGCACCGACCAGGTTACGGAGCGTTGTAGCTGAAAGGGTCTCAACACCCTGTTTAGGATTGGCGATTTTATATGTAAAGAGTCTGGAGTCGAATACTTTCATATATACAACTGAATCAATCATCATCGTAACATTGTCTTTCGTGATGACCGGCTGTGGCGGAAAGTCGAGGACCATTTCCTTAAGAGATACTTTTGCTCTTACTGTTTCTACAAAAGGAAGCTTGAAATTTATGCCTGCTTTCAATGTCTTGTTGTATTTGCCTAGTCTTTCAACAATAACTTCATTTGATTCCGGCACAATCTTGATGGTCGATGCCAGAAATATTGGGTATTTAAGATTTTAGGTGGTTTCTGTAAGAAAAAAGGTGGTCGTTGACAACAGATTTCTATAAGAAAATAGGTGGTTGTCAATACAGTACTGAAACAGGCAAATCCGCACTAATACTGACAATGAGTCCATCAGACCTAATCAAAAACCACCAGATTTCTTACAGTTACGCACATAGTTAAATTGATTAAAAACATTTAACTTACCACCGATTTTCTTAAATACCCGAAATATTATCACTATTACAACTAATACTATAATGCCTATCATAGTGTCCTTTCTGCTATCTAGCTATTATGATACTGTCTGATACGTCATACCGACAGTTTTTCGCATATCTTTTTATATTCTTCGTCCATTTCCATGTACTTGACTGGATCGCCATTCGGATTATCAGGATGGTATTTCTTTGCAAGCTCCCTGAAACGCTTCTTACAGTCAGCTTTTGTAACGCAGCCCGAAAAATATTTGGTATCTTTGATGGAAAACTCATCTGTTTTCTTTTTCTTTGGTTTTCTGCCATTACATTCATCTTCAAGACGAAGCAGGTTATTCAGCTGATACCATAGACTCCATCTAAGCTCGTAGATGGATGAAAAGAAATCCTGCTGAGTTACAAATGTACGGGAACGGAAGTCGTCTATAAGTCTTTGGGCTTCTTCTCGTATATCCTGTACCTGTGACTTTAAGACTTCATCTTCAAGAGATACTGCTTTTCCCATAAGGCGTCCCGAAGTGATGTTTATATTGTTTATCAGACTATTGATAAAATTCCATTCAGACTGGGTTTTATCCCTGCCTGCCTTACGGTATGCTTTTACCCTTTTATGTCTATTGAATCTTCGTACTATCTCTCCGATAAATATGAGTGCTACCAGAACTACACATAATATGTGAAATATCTGTTCAGTATGTGAATATGGTGTATTGAAATCCACTTTTTCTCCTTTACTTTATGTTGATTTTCACATTATCAGCGGAAGGTTCAGCCTTTATTGGAGAAAGTTTTCTCAGATCTTCTTTTACCTGCTCTTCTGCTTTTTTTATGATTTTTGCTTCCGTTTCTCTGTTATTCCTGGCTTTTTTGTTCTTTTTTTCTGTTTTTACCACGTTTGATTCATCTTGTGCCGGGGACAGCAGCTTTTTTAATCCATTTGAAGTGTTTCCGCCAAGTTTTTTGAGATATGCATATGCGAGGCCCGCTTCTCGATCATACCTATCGTCGGCTGCACATCTTACAGATGTCACAGTTCCATCTTTCCAGAAGACTACCGTAGTTCTCTTGCTGTACGAGACTTTTTCAGGACTCAGAAATGGACTTAATACGACATTGATTTTTTCGTCAGTTCTGCCGTTTTTTGATGGATCAAGCGTCTTTACTGCTTCGATACCGATCTCGATGCCTTTCTTTACAACATCGCCGAATGTCTTCCTGTCCGTACTCTTTTTTTCCATAAAATATTTCCTCCTGTCAAACTTTCTTTAATTCTCTTTCGTCCCAGATAATACCTTTAGGGACATAACCATCTTTGTTTACGCCAAAGCTATACTCTGAATGCATCGCCTGTTGTGACAATGAAGGAAAAGTAAGAACATATCCCCATACATTTGAGGCATTATCAGGCTTTATCTGCTTTCTTACTATGGCGGTAAGACCAACGAATACATTTCTTGACGACCTCCATGCTCCTCCTGCATGGTTTGAAATACCGTACCCGTTTATTACTTCTACCCTGCTCCCTATTTGGTATTCAGGTCTGCTCATTTTTTGTTTCCTTTGTAATATCTGTACAATCCTGTTCTAATAAAGTATATATTAGGTTTTTATTTTTTCTTTACAAAAAAACAACCCTGAAGTTCTTTAAACCCTCAGAGTTGCTTATTTTTATTGTAATAAATATTTTTTCATCTTTTTGCGAATTTTTGTTCGTTTTTTCGCTCGAACATACGTTTTTTGCTCGAACATATGTGCTATTTTGTTGCATTAGCGTTAAGGTCTCTGCCATCGATTTCGGCTGTCGCAACGTGGAGCACACGATCACGTATTTCTTCAGTGCGCCCCTGATTCCAGTACTGAGATCCTATGTAGCCGCATGTCCGGCGAGCCACTGACATCATATTCTGATCCCGGTTTCCGCAGTTCGGGCATTCCCATACAAGCTTATGTGTCTTCTCGTCTCTTACTGTACGGATTTCACCGTCATATCCGCATTTCATGCAGTAATCGCTCTTTGTATTAAGTTCGGCATACATGATATGATCATATATGAACTTCATCATAGACAGTACCGCAGGTATGTTGTTCTGTAAGTTCGGCACTTCTACATAGCTGATGCATCCGCCTGGAGAAAGCTTCTGAAATTCCGACTCAAATTCAAGCTTCTTTGCCCAGTCTATCTTCTCGCGTACATTCACATGATACGAGTTCGTGATATAATCGTGGTCCGTCACGCCAGGGATGATGCCGAATCTCTTCTGCAGGCCTTTTGCAAATGTATAGGTGGTAGATTCCATCGGAGTACCATAAAGCGAGTATGCAATATTCTCAGCATCTCTCCATTCCTTACATTTGTCATTCATATGCTGCATTATCTGTAATGCAAAAGGCTGTGTTTCAGGATCTGTATGTGAATGTCCGGTCATTTCTACACAACACTCATATAATCCGCCATATCCAAGACTTATGGTAGAGTATCCGCCGTATAACAGCTTGTCTATCGTCTCACCTTTCTTAAGCCGTGCCAGAGCACCATACTGCCAGAGGATAGGAGCAACATCGGATTTTGTCCCTTCGAGTCTTTTATGTCTTATCTGGAGTACCCTGTGACACATTTCAAGTCTCTCATCGAAGATCTTCCAGAACTCATCAAACCTGTCTGTCATATTTTCTTCTGAGGCTTTAACAGCCGAGCAGGCGACATCAACGAGGTTTATCGTACATACGCCCTGATTGAAGCGACCATAGAACTTATGAGAACCATCCGGATTTCTGATTGAATCTTCTACTGTAAGGAAAGAACGGCATCCCATACAGGTATACACATCGCCTTTGACCTCTTTCATGATCTTTGCTGAGATATAATCGGGAACCATTCTCTTTGCAGTACATTTAGCTGCCAGCTCAGTCAGATAATAATACTTGCTGTCCTCATGTATGTTATCCTCATCAAGAACATATATAAGCTTCGGGAAGGCAGGCGTCACATATACCCCTTTCTCATTTTTGATGCCCTTTATCCTCTGATTCAGTACTTCTTCTATGAGCATGGCAAGATCATCCCTTGTCTGTCCTTCAGGTACTTCATCAAGATACATATACATTGTAACAAAAGGGGTCTGACCATTACAGGTCATAAGGGTCACAAGCTGATACTGTATAGTCTGTATGCCATCCCTTACTTCTTCCATAAGCTGCTCTTCAACTACTTTGTTTATCTGTTCAGGAGAAGCATTTATATTAGCATCTTCAAATCTCCTGAGTACATGGGCATAGATTTTTTTTCTTGAGACATCTACAAACGGTGCCAGATGGGCAAGAGAAAAAGACTGCCCCCCGTACTGATTGGAAGCCACCTGTGCCACTATCTGTGTCGCTACATTTGCAGCAGTACGGAAACTTTTTGGTTTTTCTATAAGTGTCCCTGTAATGACTGTTCCATTCTGGAGCATATCTTCAAGATTGATCAGCTCACAATTATGTTCATGCTGAGCGAAATAATCCCTGTCATGAACATGTATTATTCCTTCTTTGTGAGCTTTGATCAGGTCTTTTGGAAGAAGAACAGAATCAGTTATAAATTTGCTTGTCTCTCCTGCCATATAGTCACGCTGTGTCGAATTGATGTAGGCATTCTTATTACTGTTTTCATCAATAGCTTCTTCATTGATGCCGTCAATTATTTCAAGTATATTGGTCTGCATATCCTTGAACTGTCTGGCGATTCCATGGTTCTGACGGTATCTTTCATAGGTTAGGGCAAGGACTCCTTCAGCACCCCATTTGAGCAGTCCGTTTACAACCTCATCCTGTATCTGTTCGACAGTTACAGGTTCTGTTGCCATGATTACCTTTAGCCTGATGTCAGATTCAATCTTTGCGATCTGTACTGATGAAATCTTGTAAAGATCATCTACTTCATTGTTTGCCTTTGATATGGCATTTACTATCTTTATCCCGTTATAATCAGCGAGATTTCCATTCCTTTTCTTTATCTTGTACATATATTGTCTACCTCACTATTAACAGAATTATCAGTACGGCATCGTAGTCCTTGTCTGGGTTGTATTACTGTTTGTATTCTGCCCTGCTGCCTGCTTTGAAATTTCTTCCTGTACTGTACGGAGCGTCGCATCATCTTTTACTATATCATCCATTGCTGTCATCATCTGACCTGCAAGGTTTGTTAAAAGGCTTCCAATATTTGATACTGTGTTGTCCTGAGACGAATTATATCCCTTGGCAAGTTCTGCAATACCTGATACACCTTTTATAAGACCGTACATCTTGGTGATCTCACTCTTTCTTTCCTCTACATCCTGCATAATTGACCTCCTTCGTCTGTTGCAAAATAATATTGCTGACTCCGCTATCTGTTATCAGAAATCAGTGGCTGAGTCATAGCATTCATCCATCCCCAGAATGCTTTCAAGAGACATTTTTGTCGAAATATAGTTGACCGGGGTTTCAGTATAAGAATCTTCTCTGATCTCGATACAGAACGGACAATTATAATCGTACTTATGATAGAACTTTATGATATTTCTGAGTTTCTTCATATCATGCTCATCCTCCATATCAAATGGGGTTCCGTGTCCCTTTTCCATACCAAATCCGTCACCAAGATTTTTGGCATTGTTCAGATGAAGCCAGTTGCACACATCCTTATTTCTGTAAAAGAATGTTTCAAAACTCACGGGCTTTATCCCGCACTGGGATAACATCCTTGTCCTTTCAGCTGTCATCATCGCATGACAGGTGTCCAGGCATGTGCCAACATTCGGTCTGTTTACTTCTTCGACAAAATCTACATGGGTAAGAGGCTGCCTTAGAAGAGCTATAACATTTTCTACCGAGAAGATAAGATTCTGGTAGCGGTCTGCAATATCTCTCATGAAAAGCACTGTCTGATCCCATAATCCAAGAAGTTTAAGCTTGTGTACTTCCTCTTCAATATGTATTATCACATGGATCGGTATCCCTCTGAACTCAGCTATCTTTTCAGCTCTTTCGCATACGATAGGCAGGTATTTAATACCTGCCGGTGTCTCTAACCCGCTGTCATCTTCATATTTTCTCATCCCGTCTCTATATGAGATAAGAGGCATATGTATCGACACTGCATTGGCTGCAAGTCTATCGTCCCACCAGTCATCTTTCATCAGAGGATCATAGTCAGGGTTTAATATCTGGTATTCTATACCATCGCATCCTGCAATGAGCTTCAGTCGTGCCTGATCCCTGTTCCATACGGATTTTGCAAATATTTTTGGCCTTGTATTATCCATCATAAATTATTAGGCGCGGGTACTCCTGAATTCATTCAGGAGAGGAGCGCCATCCTCCTATCATTCGTATAATCTTTACCTTGTTCGGTGAAGCTGACTTCGGGCTTATGCCGTCAGCTTCAAATTCCACGTTGTTTCCTCTGTGTATTCCGTGCACCAGACGCCTCATACCCTTGCAGAGCACTACATCACCAGCGTGTATGTCATAATGCTTTTTTCGGACAGATACATGCCCTTTTATCAGTTTCATGCCGTGGAACTTCCTCAGGTTATTGGGATTATCCCTTGGAACAGACCTGCTGGTACGATTGCTGCCTAATTCCTTGCCGGAAGCTTTTTTGCCGGTCCTGACATCAATATATTTAGCATCGTAGAACTTACTCAGCACACGGTCATTCCGGCGGCGTTTTTTATAATGCACTTCTTCAGCCCTGTGCCTGGGTCTGAGCTTTCCCATGCAGTAAGCGTCATTAGCGTGTGTCTTTGCCATACGCTGCGTCCTTCTTGAAGCTTTAGTCGCCGCACCATTAGTGGTATGGATCTCCACATCGGGAAACTTTGACCTGAAGATCTCTGCTATGTGCCACCGTACAGCATTCATGAAGGCTGCGCCTGCCATGGACTTTACTTTAGGCGTTATGCCCCATAACTTACCGCCTTTCTGATGGTTCTCAGGCGTGTGGCACTTATCGCATACCGTTATCAGACCAGATGATCTGTCAGTATGGTCGCCTTTCCAGTACAGTGCATGATGCACACGGAGTATTGCTCCGTCAGATACAGACCTGCCGCATATCTGACACCGATAACCATCTCTCGTAAAGACCGCTTCTCTTAGGTTGATGAGCTTATACTTCGGTCCATGCTGATAATCTTTACCTTGTGGAAGCTTGCTTCCTGTCTGTTGGGCTTCCAATAGCTGAGTGTCAAACCTCGCCGTTTCAAGAGTAGCGGACTTTATAGGCAGGACCTTTGCGAACAT